>ERZ1036438.31-NODE-31-length-93330-cov-7.582793_pt1 | contig 93330 bp, 82 predicted proteins | sample MGYA00514224_ERZ1036438 | MGnify/ENA primary metagenome ERZ1036438 (study PRJEB33795, sample SAMN09464924) | human gut metagenome | host: Homo sapiens | place: USA: Stanford, California | collected 2016-07 | study: EMG produced TPA metagenomics assembly of the...
GAAATTATGTGTATGAGAGGAAGGGTTGCAACTGGGTTTTACGACTGACCCGTTTGATTTTGACGAGATGTTGTTCAAGGCCAATATGCTGACTGCAAGTGTTGACGAGTGTCTAAACCTTATAGACGAGCAGATTGTTCAACACGAGGCGAGCTATGATTTACACAAGTATGTGGGCACGAAAGATTCAGGTATTGAGGAAAAATGAGAGAAGTAGCGAGGCCGATAATGTTGAGCATCAATTCATTTATCTCCCAGAGATAAGACAGTCGTTAGTTGAAAGATTGATTGATAGTGGAGCATATGAAAAGGCCGCTGAAGTGCTTAGAAACGGATTAACAGAGGCGCAGATTCAAGAAAAACCTTTGCTTGTCGGAAAGTGGCTGAAACGCTTATTTGACGTTTATGAGAAGTTTGGAGATAAAGACAAACAGATACAGACTGCACGTCGGTTCTTCATCAATAGTCATGGTGACATGGAATATTATCATAAGCTACGAAAGCTCATACAGCATAACGAATGGAAAGATTTTTTGCGAAAAATGATAGATGAGACGCACTTTAACAGCTATGAGTTGTGGGGTACAAACAATAACCTGGCAGATATCTACGTTGAAGAAGGTGAACACGAAAAACTTTTTCTGTATATCATGAAGCATTCAAGTGATAATACTAACGTCCTTGACTCTTATGCGCGCTATGTTTCTGACGACCATGCGGATGAGATGCTAAAGGCCTACGACAAATTGCTCCGAGTGAAAGTCAGTGGTCCAGCAGACGTTAAAAAATATCCTCACATAGCGGCATCGATGAAGTGTATGGAACATCTCAAAGGCGGTAAAGAGGCTGCCCATCGGCTTGCCGAATACTTTCGTTATCAGTATCCACGTCGATCAAGTTTTATGGCAGAGATCAGCGAGTTCTGAGGAGGATGAAGTAAAGGAGGTATATACCATCCATGAGTGCTATTTGTTTATTGTATGATCATAGCTTGGTTCTGTGGAAGCCCTGATAAATATCTGTTTTACGCTCTTTGCTACTCTTTCGTCATGCGCATTTCCTCGGAAAGTCTTACAAGCAAGGCCTTGTTTTCACATCCTCAATAGAGAGTTTTACTTATACTGACAAATTCAAAAGCCAAATTGCACATGCAATTTGGCTTTTCTCATTCATTATTTTACCAACCGGAGAGGAGTTTAGCGGGGCTTTGTTCAGTAGCCCCACTTTTCTATCATTGTTGTCTATATGGATTTTCAGCATTAGTATTCGTCTTCATCCGAAACGTCTGCTGCTTCCAAGTCTAAATCTTCCGGATTTGTCTCGAAAGTGGTGCGATAGCTTTCTTCCGTCAGTTTGTCGTCATCGTAAGAGTCGTCATCGTCTTTGTCATCATCTGCATTTTGTAGTTTTGGCAAGTCTTCATCCTCCTCGTTAAAGTCTTCATCCAGTGCAGCTTTTCCTCTGGAAAGTTTGTTTTTAGTGAGTTCCGTCTTTGGCTTTTCCTTTGCAAAAATGGCCTCTACCCATGATCCTTTTGGAATCTCAAGCACTTCAAATCCATCGTTGACCTTCTTTTCATACATGCCGCAAGGGTTGTGAAGTCTGTTTTGTGGAAGCGTTGTCGTACTGATGTCAAAGCCGCTTTCAATGATGTCTTTAATGCTCTGCGACAGCGAGTCCCATCCACCGCCAAAGTTTCTGTCAAGCACTTCAATGAGTTTTGCTGCCGATATGTGGCGGATGTTCTCGTATGTAAGATCGGTTACACGAGAGATGGGCTTCTTCTTAACAGCCCATTTTTGCTTTGAGGCGTCGTCTGTATGCAGTTTGCCCACCTTAAAGCCTCGTTCTTCGTATTTCTTGATGACTTCAGGTTTGTCAACTTTGATTTCCTCGGTCTCGAAAGCACTTTTAATAATGTCAAGATAATGACGCATGTTATCCTTGAGGTCAGCATCTTTCTGAGCCGCTTCCCATAGCCTGAAAACATCATTTTCCTGTAATTCCCAAACACTACTCTTGGTCAATGTCTTGAGGGACAAAGCGTTTTTTTGTTTCATATTTTTTTTAGTGGTCATTTATCTTTGATTGAATTGCCATGCGATTGCGCAAATAGCGTCAACAGTTTGGATGCCAGTGCCTATTTCTATGAGATGCCGTTCATCCATTTGTTGGCTGTTTGTAGCAGTCAAAGAACAGTGTTGTCTTATCCTGTTTGTTTGGCTGCAAAAATAAATACTTAATTCTTAATTGACAAACTTTTTTGCAAATATTTGAGGTAAACTAAAAAACGTGGTAATCACGCATGGGGATTACAAACTTTGCGAGTTATGGAGATGATACAAAACCAGACTGTCGATGTCATTTTTCTGTCAACAAGTAAATGCGTGTAGGGACGATAGAAATTTAGGTTACCCATCATAGCATCCTCACTTGTGAGCAGTATATCGGCAAGAAAACATCGAAAAATAATGAAACATTTTTCTTGACAAACCACTCTTTATCCTTCGCATATTCTCCACCAACCTTCCAATTTTTTCAAATTTCGCAAGCAGCAGCAAAGAACGTATCTTGTTGTTGTGCAAGTCGTTCGGTGTTTCATGCAACTTCATGACGCCTATTTCCCTTAACTTTTCCTGGTAAAAGGATGCTTTTAACGCTGTTATTGCTATGCTCTTCGTGCCCAATTACATGCTTATTACGGTGCAAAAGCATGTCCTTTGACCGCTTAACTCAATGCGTTCGTGCAGACATGGCATTTTCTGTTCTCCAATGAGGTTGTGATGCTCCTCATTTACCTATTATTTTTTTCTATTTTACAAATTTACAAGTGCTCTTTTTTTGTCATTTATTCGGACATAAAGCCGGGGCGTGATAGGTGGACAGTGCGATGACTTGCCAATGCAAGCAGCCATTCGTTCCTCCCACATAGATACGCGCTTAGGGCGGATGGAATAGTTGTAAAAAAACGACATGTGCACCATTGGTTCAAGAAACTTTTATTATCTTTGCATGTACACAGAGCGCTTTGAATTCGCAGCATAAGGACGATTTTCGAGCATGTGTGTTTGTTGACAATGGATTATGAGTGAACCTTTAGCAGAAAGAATGCGTCCTCGTACGCTCGACGAATATGTGGGCCAGCAACACTTGGTAGGAGAGGGTGCTGTGTTACGCAAGATGATTGAGGCTGGCAGGATTTCTTCGTTCATCCTGTGGGGGCCACCGGGCGTGGGAAAAACCACCTTGGCTCACATCATTGCCAACATGCTGCAAACGCCGTTCTATACGTTAAGTGCCGTCACCAGCGGGGTGAAAGATGTGCGAGAGGTGATTGAACGGGCTAAGAACAGCAGTTTTTTCAATTCAGCATCGCCTATTTTGTTCATAGACGAGATTCACCGCTTCAGCAAGTCGCAGCAAGACTCGCTGTTGGGAGCGGTCGAAAAAGGCATCGTCACGCTCATCGGAGCCACCACGGAGAACCCCTCATTCGAGGTCATCCGCCCCTTATTGTCGCGGTGTCAGCTGTATGTGCTCAAGTCTTTGGAAAAAGATGACCTTTTGGAACTGCTTCATCGCGCCATCCATGAGGACATAGAACTCAAACAGCGTCACATCACTTTGAAAGAAACGGGCGCCATTTTGCGATATAGTGGGGGCGATGCCCGTAAATTACTCAATATCTTGGATTTAGTCATTGGCGCATCTGCCACCGACGAGGTGGTCATCACCGACGAACTGGTTGAGACTCAGCTGCAACAAAACCCACTGGCATACGACAAAGGCGGCGAGATGCACTATGACATCATTTCGGCCTTCATCAAGAGCATCCGTGGGAGCGATCCTGATGCGGCGCTCTATTGGATGGCGAGGATGATAGAAGGTGGCGAGGATCCACAATTCATTGCCCGCCGACTGGTTATCAGTGCGGCCGAAGATGTGGGACTGGCCAATCCCAATGCGCTGCTGCTGGCCAATGCAGCTTTTGACGCTGTCATGAAGTTGGGATGGCCCGAAGGACGAATACCGCTGGCCGAAGCGGCTGTGTATCTGGCTGCCAGTCCGAAGAGCAATTCCAGTTATTTGGGCATCGATGCCGCACTGGCGTTGGTCAAGGAAACGGGTAATTTACCGGTTCCCCTGCACTTGCGCAATGCGCCCACACAGTTGATGAAGCAATTGGGCTATCATGACGGCTATTTGTACAGTCATGATTATCCCGGGCACTTTGTCGAACAACAATATCTGCCTGATGCCGTGAAGGACAGGCGTATGTGGCATGCGCAGCATAGCGCGGCTGAAGAAAAATTATATCAATGGATGCGTCAGTGCTGGGGATCGCGTTATGACGAGACTTCCACGTCGCAAAATGAATCATAAAAAGGAGAATGTTTATGGAAACAAATGGGAAGAAACAAGCTGTCAACATCGTTGTTCTGGACGGTCATTGTGCCAATCCCGGTGATTTGTCGTGGGATGGATTCAAAGAGCTGGGAAGTCTCACCGTTTACGAACGTACGAAAGCCGAAGAAGTCGTAGAACGTGCGAAGGATGCGCAGATTGTTTTGGTGAACAAGGTGTCCATGAAGGCCGACATCATCGCACAATTGCCACAGCTGAAATATATTGGTGTGTTGGCAACAGGCTTCAATCACATCGATGTGAAGGCTGCTCAAGAGCATGGTGTGACGGTGTGCAACATTCCATCGTACAGTACATATAGTGTGGCTCAGATGGTGTTTGCCAGCATTTTTACCATCACAAATCGGGTTGAACACTATGCCCAGCAGACTCGCGAGGGGCAGTGGTCAAAGCGTAGTGATTTCTGTTACTGGGACACGTCTTTGCTTGAATTGGCCGGAAAGACGATGGGAATTGTCGGATTGGGTAACATCGGGATGAAAGTGGCACGCATCGCTCGTGAGTTTGGCATGGAGGTGTATGCCTATACCAGTAAGAATTCGGTGGATCTTCCATCGGGCATCCAGAAGACAACCCTTGACGGCTTGTTCTCGGTGAGTGACATTCTGTCTTTACATTGCCCTTTGTCAGAGCGCACGCGTGAACTCATTAAGGCTGATAACTTACGCAAAATGAAGCATGGTGCCATCTTGATCAATACCGGAAGAGGCCCCTTGGTTAACGAAGCTGATGTTGCCGCAGCCTTGGAAAGCGGTCAGTTGGCTGCCTACGGAGCTGATGTGATGTGCTCGGAGCCACCCGCTGCCGACAATCCATTGCTGAAACAACCCAATGCCTTCATCACTCCTCATATTGCATGGGCTACCGTTGAAGCGCGCAGCAGACTGATGAACATTGCTTTGAACAACGTGAGGTGCTTCCTGGAAGGAGCTGCACAAAACGTAGTGAACTGTTGATGGGTGCGCAAGAGATTGCTGCAATCCTTTTTGATGAGTATAATAAAAATCGCATCTAAGTGCGTTTTAAAAGAATATGTTCTATCAAAATCCGGAAATAGTCCACTCTATACAGCAAGGTATAGAGTTTGTTGGGACGTTTGCCTTTGCGATATCTGGCATTCGACACGCTGCAGCCAAGAATTTTGATTGGTTCGGTGGTTTTGTATGTGGTATCGCCGTTGCCATCGGTGGCGGAACCATTCGTGATGTCATGATTGGGGTAACGCCATTTTGGATGACGTCAAGCATTTACATTATTTGTACAGTATTGGCTCAACTGTTCGTCATCGTTTTTTCAAAGTTTTTGAAGCGGTTGGACAACACCTGGTTTGTATTCGACACGTTGGGCTTGGCCCTGTTTACTATTGCCGGCATCCAGAAGTCTTTGGCCTATGATTTCCCCTTTTGGGTAGCCATCATCATGGGGTGCATGACGGGTTCGGCAGGAGGCGTGATACGTGATGTGTTGCTCAATAACGTACCTATCATCTTCCAAAAAGAGATTTATGCCATGGCCAGTATCATCGGCGGAATTGTTTATTGGGTACTCATCAGTTTAGATGTGGATGTGAGCATCACGGTGGTTTCTTCCTTCTTGGTAGTGTGTGTCATCCGATTTTTAGCTGTAAGGTATCATCTTTCCTTGCCTCGTTTGCGTTTAGATGAATAGGTGTGTGCGTGCGGCAAGCAGGGACCGGGTGGCAATTGTCATCAGAAAACCCTGAATCTGTAGCCAAGCGTGAGGATGATGGAGGAGTTTCTGCTGTTTCCCATGATGGCCTTTGCTTTGTCTGTCTTGGCAAGTTTTCTGAAAGGATATTGGTAACGGGCATCCAAACATACGTTGTGCCATACGAAGCAGGCACCCACGGGAATGGTAAAGTCACCCTTGTATAATTCTTTTTTAATGCTTTTTCCGTTGCACTCCATCGTGATGGCGTATGCTGCATGAATACCGGTGTATAGTCCCAGTCTGTCTGCGATGTATTGCTTGAATAAAAAGTCGGTATTGATATAGTTCAACCGATAGTCGAATGTGGCCCCTGCCTCTGGTGAAGCTAAGGAGATGGCATTGTGGCTGCCATGATGAGAAAAGGTCAACTCGGTTTGGATGGCAAACGATTTGGTAAGGAAGGCTTCGGTATATATTCCTCCCATACCAGTGATTTTGGCTTCACCACGCAAAGCTGTCAGATTAGAATAGATGGCGCCACCTTTCACTCCCACGTAGGTATCCCATGGTTGGCGTTCGAATTTGGGCTTGAAAGTGCTTTGTCCCCAGCAGGTGACAGCAGCAAAGGCTACAAGAAAAAGTGCCAAAAAACCTTTTTTCATATCGTTTTACAATTGTGCTGTAAAAATACAATTATTTTATGATATGACAAAGTGTTTTGTTATTTTAGCATAAAAATTAGCGGGAAGGCATGTTCTTTGTTTATAGAGGGTGGTCAAGTTTTGAGGTATGATTGATTAGATGGTTGGTTCTAACCCGTGTTAATTGGCGGCCTTGGGCCTAATCATTATTTCCTCAGATGATATGTGTTCAGTGCGCCGACAATGGCTTTTACCTCATCATTCGTGAGCGTTTGGTTCAACGGAATGCTCACTTCATGGTGATGAATCTTTTCGGCAATGGGGTAAGAGCGGTCGTTCCACTCTTTGTATGCCTGCTGTTTGTGTGGAGGTATGGGGTAGTGGATATTGGTTTGGATGCCCATGCTGTTTAAGTGTCTTTGCAGTTCGTCTGGATGTTGCGTCAGCACGGGGAATACATGCCACACGTTTCCGGTTGAATCGTGTGGGGGAAGCGTGATTTCTTCGTTGCGAATGTGCGTGAGATAGTAGTGGGCTATCTCCTGTCTTCTTGCGTTTTCCTCATCCAGATACTTGAGTTTTACGCTCAATACGGCAGCCTGCAACTCGTCCATCCTGCTGTTTCTTCCTTTGTAGTCAAAGACATATTTTCGTGATGAGCCGTAATTGCCCAACGCTCTGATGACGTTTGCCAGTTTGGCATCAGAGGTTGTCACGGCTCCTGCATCGCCTAGCGCGCCCAAGTTCTTACTGGGATAAAAGCTATGAGCCGCCGCATCACCTAACGACCCTGTGCGATGCCCCTCACGGTACAGGCATCCGTGTGCCTGTGCGTTGTCTTCCAGCAGTTTCAGGCGATGTTTTTGACAGAGCTGACCTATCTTTTCTGTGTATGCACAACGTCCATAGAGGTGTACCAGCATGATGCCTTTGGTGTGTTCGGTGATGGCCTGCTCTATCAAGTTGTCGTCAATTTCAAGGGTGTCTATGCGCGGTTCCACCAGTACAGGAACCAGGCGGTTGGCCGTAATCGATAGGATGGTGGCAATGTAGGTGTTGGATGGAACGATGATTTCATCGCCTTCATGCATCTCGCCCAGCTCCATGTAAGCTCTGAGTATGAGGGTGAGCGCATCCAGTCCGTTGGCACAACTCACGCAATGCCGGGTGCCAATGTATTCGGCATACTGTTTTTCAAACGCTTGTACCGCCTGCCCTTGCAGATACCAACCACTCTCAATTACCTTATTGACAGCCTGTTGTATCTCTGTCAGATGTTCATTGGTTACTCGTTGTAAAGATAAATAGGGTATCATACCTCCCACTGATAAGTGTCATAACATATAGCACGACCGCCAAACCCCTCTTTTTGATGAATGAGTGAGGCATTGAGTAGGTGCCCATCTTGCAGAGTAGATGTGCCAAAATCAAAATATTGTTGTTCGTCCCACGATTGATGGAGTAAGAAATGAAACAGCCCATCGATGACAAGCAGTTGCTTTCCTTCGGGCGATGCCGAGATGTATTGCGTATGCACTACGTTGGGAGTGAGATAAAGAACGGTTCCTCCTAACACCATGTTATCTTTGCATGCCACATACAACTGGATGTGATTGGGGAAACGTTGGTGCAATAGTTCTATTTCCTGTAAGCTGTGGACGGGCTTCGCACCGTATTTATTCATTAAATTGTCTTCCAACACTTGCCAAAAAGCGGCAAAATCTGTACTCTGTTTTATCTCTATGCCATTTCTCGCACATCGGTTAATGCCGTATTTTCGGTTTCTTTTCCAGTTCAAGGGATGTGTCAAATCAATGGTGGAAGAAATGTTGCGTGCCACTAATTGGGCATTGCAGACTTTGAAGAGCGCATACAAATCCTCTTCGGCAGGTATTAGGTGATAGATAGAAGGTATGGGACGGTACACCATTCGCTTGATGTGCTGTGTACGAAGATATGTGTTAAGCTCCTCGAAAAGGCACAACGTGTCGGAAGCTGTAACCCGATAGTCCATGACAAGACCACCGTATGTCAATCCTAAATGTGTATATAAGGTGTCGTTTGCAATGTGGGCAGGCAACAGCGCATACAGCCTGCCCTCTTTGTAAAAGAGCAGTGAAGCGTCCGCAAACCTGTCTTGATGATAGTCCATATAGGCTCTGTCAAGCAGAAAGGTGGCATTTTTTGCCTCCCTCACATAGCTGTTCCAGCGCTCCTTGTCGGTTGGTGCATATCGTTTTATCTCAAACATCAGGTTTGTTCTTGATATATTCCGTGAACGAGTGATAATTTCGAATGTAATCTTCTTCATCGAAAGGCTCAGATGCCAATACCAAACATACAGCTCCCGACGAGAATTCATCTAACGTCCGCCATGTATCAGTATCGACAAACAGACCTTGATAAGGGTGGTTTAGCAGTATAGAAGTCTTTTCCTTGCCGTTGTCGAGCGTTACGTGGAAGCTGCCACTCAATGCAATTAAAAACTCTTTGCACCGTTTGTGGGCATGTCCACCACGACTTTCGCCTGCTGACACGTCGTACACCCAGTACACTCGCTTTACATCAAAAGGCACATCCTTGCAACCTTCGGCAACAGTTAAGTTTCCTCTGGGGTCTATTATCTTGACTAAGTCAATGATTTTCGCTTCCAATTGCTCGTGTTTCTTATCGGTTACCGTACATCTGTTCGTAGTATTTTTGGTAGTCTCCAGAGGTTACCTCGTTGATCCAATCCTGATGTTGTAGGTTCCATTTGATGGTTTTTACGATTCCGTCGGCAAACATAGTTTCAGGATACCACCCCAAATCGTTCTTTATCTTTGTAGGATCAATAGCGTAACGCTGGTCGTGTCCCAATCTATCTGCGACAAAGGTAATCAAGTTGTCGTTGATCCAATCAATCTTAATGTTGCCTTGTTCATCCACTTCTTGCTTCTTCAGCACCTTTCTCAGGTCTTTATCCTGCTGCATCATGTCGTGAATGGTCTTAATAGTGAGCTTCACAATGTCGATATTCTTCATCTCGTTATGTCCACCTACATTGTACACTTCGCCTTCTTTACCCTCTCGCACCACCATGTCAATGGCTTTACAGTGGTCTTCTACATAGAGCCAGTCGCGCACATTGTCGCCTTTTCCATATACAGGAAGTTGTTTACCCTCAAGGATATTCTTGATAATGAGCGGTATCAACTTCTCTGGAAAGTGATAAGGACCGTAGTTGTTAGAGCATCGTGTAATGCTCACGGGCATGCGATAGGTGTCGCGATAAGCCATAACAATCATGTCGGCACTGGTCTTTGACGCGCTATAAGGACTGTGCGGACACAGCGGAGTTTGTTCTGTAAAGTATCCTTCTGCGCCCAATGACCCGTAAACCTCATCCGTAGACACCTGATGATAGCGCTTGCCAGCTTTCCAAGTGGGATAACCTTGTGCATCTTTGCCCGTGACCCAAGCCCTTCGGGCAGCGTCCATGAGGTTTTGAGTGCCAATTATATTCACCGAAAGAAACAATTGTGGGTCCTCGATACTGCGGTCCACATGACTCTCTGCCGCAAAGTTTACGACAAAGTCTATATCGTGTTCAGCAAACAACTTGTCTGCCAAATCCTTGTCTCTGATGTCGCCTTTCACGAAGAAACAACGTTTGTTGTCAATATCATTCTTGATAGTACCCAGATTGCCTGCGTAGGTCAGCGCATCCAGTATAATCACCTTGATGTCTTCGTTCTTGTACTTTTTGTCAAGCAAATACTTGATGAAGTTGGCTCCGATGAAGCCTGCGGCTCCTGTAACTAAGTATGTTTTCATATTTCTTGTTGTTTTTTATGCTCTTTGTCTTTAACCACTTTATCGTAAGTTTCCAAATATTCCTGATTCTTTTCCTTTCGCTTTTTCTGTTCTTTGTAGTCAGAATAGATGTTGAGCAACGTCATGATAAATCCAACCGAGGCACTCTCAATCATAAAATTTGGCCAATGATATTCACTACCCCAATCGAACAGGAGTTGTAAACCATAATACACGCCGGTCAGTACGATAAATTGGAATAAATAAGTATGTGCTTTTTTCATCTGTGTTTTATGGATGATGGTTCTTATCACTTAATGTAATAACTTCACAATCGGTGAATTTATTGCCTTCTATGGTTAATCTTATCAACGTTCTTTCACGGTGCCAGCCTTGTAAGCCTGCCGCACCGGGATTGATGTGCAACAAGTTGAGTGTTTTGTCGTATTGCACTTTCAGGATATGCGAGTGTCCACAAACGAATAATTGAGGTGGCGAAGCAAAAAGCAAGCTGCGTATTTGTGGGGCGTAATTGCCGGGATAGCCGCCGATATGCATCAGCAATACATCCACATCTTCGCACTTAAAACGCAGTTTGTCACGATACATCCGTCGCAAGTCACCACCGTCACAGTTGCCACAAACAGCCCTTAACGGCTTGATGGCAGCCAATTTTTGTGCCACCTCCAATGAGCCAATGTCGCCGGCATGCCATATCTCGTCACATTCGGCAAAATACTTCTCGTACTTGTCGTCCCAATAGGCGTGCGTGTCACTGATGATACCAATTCGTTTCATGGCTTCCTTCCTTTTTCTGTGTTATCGAGTTCAAAGCGTCGACGAATGAAACAACCTATGATATCTGCTGTTTTATCCAGTCCCATGATGCTCGAGTTCACACAGAGGTCGTAGCTACTGCTATGTCCCCACTTCTTTCCCGTGTAATAATTGTAGTACGAAGACCTGTCGCTCTCCTTGTTATTGATAAGTTTTCTGGCAGCCTCTTCGTCACATTTCTGTCGTTCACAAACCAATCGGATGCGGTCTTTCATGTCAGCAGTGATGAAGATATTTACCACGTTTGGATAAGTTCGCAGCACATAGTCGGCAGCTCGTCCCACAAAAACGCAACTACCTTCATCGGCAGCCTTCATGATGGCTTCGCTTTGGAACTGAAAAAGACTCTCTTGTGAGAACTTATTGTCGTAGAAGTTATTATCACTTAATAAGGGTGCATGCGTGTGAAAGAGGGTTTGGAAAAACCCTTTGTGCTCATCATTCTGCTCAAAAAACTTCTCGCTGAACCCACTTTCCTTAGCAGCTAAATTGAGTATCTCTTTGTCATAAAACTGACATCCAAACTCATCAGCAAGCAGTTTGGCGATAATGCGTCCACCGCTGCCCACTTGTCGGCCAATGTTAATGATTATCTTCTTTTTGTGTTCCATTGGTAGATTCTTTATGTTGTATTTTGAATTTCTTCATATAAATCGTCATCATCGTCACAGCCACGATAACAGCAACAATGTCTGAGGCAGGTAGTGAGCCCCATACGCCATCTATTCCAAAGATGGAAGGTAAGATAGCCAACAGAGGTAATAGGAAAAGTAGCTGTCGGGATAAAGACAGGAAAATGCTAATTTTTACTTTTCCGATACACTGAAAAAAGTTGGTAATAACCATCTGAGCTCCAACAACAGGAAACATCAGCAGGTCAATGCGTACACCTTTGATAGACATCTCAATGAGTGTGGGGTCGCTTGTAAAGAGACGCACGCAGTAATAGGGTATGAACATGGCGATAGCCCAGCCAACGGTCATGATAACTGTGGCAGCTATAATGGATAACTCTAAAACCCTCATCACCCGATCCAGCTGCATTGCACCGTAATTGTAGCCAGCAATAGGCTGCATTCCTTGATTGATGCCCATAACGAACATGATGAAAACTACGGCGATACTATTGGCGATGCCATAAGCTCCTACTGCCATGTCACCTCCATAGCGCACAAACTGATTGTTCATGAAAATAACAATGATACAAGCGCAAGCGTTCATCAAGAAAGGAGAGATGCCAATGCCGATGATATTTTTCACCAAATCGGACTTAAGGCGATAGATACCTCTTTTAAGATGCAACAACTCATTGGGGTTGCTAAACAACTTGAGCTGCCAAACCAATGCCATGGCTTGTGAAATAATCGTTGCGAAAGCGGCTCCTCGAATACCCCAGCCCCACCAAAGGATAAAGATGGCATCGAGGATAATATTCATAACCACGGTAAACATGGTGGCGTACATGGCGTGCTTGGGCTTGCTGGCCGCCCGCAGCACGTTGTTCATGCCAAAATACATGTGCGATATGATGTTACCAATTAAGATAACTTGCATATAGTCTCGTGCATAAGGCAAGGTGTTTTCACTGGCTCCGAAAAATAAAATGATGGGATCTAAAAAGATTAAGCAGATAATTCCGAAGGCAAGTCCTATAATAATATTTAATGTAACAGAGTTGCCCAATACATTCTCGGCAATATCGTAGTCCTTCTGTCCCAACTTCACAGAAATTGCAGTAGACGATCCTACACCTACAGCAGCACCAAAAGCAGCAGACAAGTTCATGAGTGGAAAGGTAATAGCTAATCCTGAAATAGCCAACGGACCCACCACCTGACCGATGAAAATGCGATCTATCATATTATATAACGATGATGCCGTCATGGCAATCACGGCTGGCATGGCGTATTGCATCAGTAGTGCCCCTACAGGTTTAGTACCTAATTCTAATGTCGCTGATTTATTATCCATGAACATCTCCTTATTATCTTTGCAAAAGTACGAAAATATTCTATACTTTAAACATTAATATAAAGATAAAACTAACCACCTGTTGTCCTTTCATTTCAAAACTGTAGCAGTTAGGGCGATAGATATCATGTAAAAATTGATGTGTGTTTATCCGAATAAAGAGAGTCGGTATTAAAAAATGGAAGTAAGAAATGTTCCGTCAGAAAGTTTCCTACTTCCAAGGGGTCATAAAGAGTTGTTTCATTATTATTTGAAACAGCTTTTATTATTTGGTTTCTACCAAGATAGGTCTGATACAGTTACCATTATTAGCATCGCCACCATTTTGATTAATGTAGAATCCATCGCGGTCGAACGATACTTCAAAAGCATAATTATCTGTTTTATTGAACAGTTGGCTTGTCCAATAATAACCACCATATCCAGCATTTTTTATCTTGTTTTCAAAGCGATACCCTGCTAATGGCAAGAAGAGATTTTTCTCTACTTCAGCTTTCGAGAACTCTTTAGCTATGGTATTTGTTTCACCAAAATCTCCTGCGGCTTCTGTAATCAGACAGCCATAAAGTTGCTTGCCGTTATCTAATGTAATATAACCTAACTGCCAATCGCACCCATCTTTTAAGTAATTCCAGTCGGCTTTAGACGGCATGCGCCATTTACCTTTCGTAGCCCAAAATGCCAAATCACCATATTTTGCTTCATCGAAATTCTTGGTCTCATCTTTACAATCAATATCTTTATACATTTTTCCAGAGATGTTGTAAATATCCCAAGATCCATTACCAAAGGCTTTTACAACGTCTGACCCCTGTGTTATGGCTGCATTGCCTAATACTCCCCATCTGAAATGATCTACTTGCGTATCACTGAGTTTACATTTGGTATTTCCTTCGCCAGCTCTTCCATAGACAGCATTGAAGTACTCCCATTGGTTGGCAGCAATTCGCCACTTTCCATTATCATAAACAAGGTTCCCCATTGCCCATTTTTTACCACCCATGGTAATAAAGCGTGGTTCATCTTGTGGCTCTTCCTCCTTGCCTTTTATCTCTTCAAACATGACATCTTTGATTTCGCTTGTTGCAATAGTAAGTACTTCACCGTTTACTTTGTTTATCTTCATGTTGTACTCTTGAGCATTGATGCTTATCACAATAGCTGATAAAACAAACGAGAGAATGATTTTTCTTTTCATATTTCTTGTGAATTATGGTTTATATTGTTTTCTATAAAAGTTATTTATTTACAATTTTAATTACATTTTTATTTGAATGGAAAATGTAAACGCCATGTGGCATGGTTGAGACATCAATATCCACACAACCTTGCGAATCGGCTTTGTAATGTGCTACTTCTACTCCGTTGAGGGTGAAAACTCTTACGACAGATGATGCTGTGAGCCCTTGGTACATCACATGCCCATTGAGAACAAATGGTTTCTGCGCAACTGTTCGTTCTTCATCAATGTTTGTCGTGGGTTGTTGTTTTGAGAAATAATAGCGTACGACTTGATTGGTGACAATTTCTTTTGTTTCATTGAAATTGTCAGTAATCACCAAATTTCCACCCTTAAAAGAAATGACGGGTTGTTTGTCCATACCAAAGGTAACAAAACTTTTGTCCTTAAACTCAATGGTCAAATATTCTGTTGCCATTGTTCGGAAAGGCATAATGATGAACAACACGCATGACAGTACGAGCTTGTAATTGATTTTCATTTTATACGTTGTTTATTTTATTATAATTGTTTATCTAATATGTATTTGTCATATCCTCCGGCACACAAAGGTAATAATCTGCTAATCCCTTGTATGTATCATCTAAAAATGTAATATCTTCTTGTCGCACAGTACGTAGAGTAATTATTTTTTTCTTTGGGGCATATTTCCTTAGGTAGCTGATAATGCCACTGTTGCCATCAGAGTGGATATTTCCATTTATATGCAACATCTTAGGCTTAGAGGTTTGTGCGATATGCCATGCCATTGTTGCATCTTTGAATGCCTGTGCTTCAGAAAGGTGGCTGTTATCTTTATTTGATTTTCCACCACCCAACATTCTCATCATGGCAAATCCTCGTTCCGCTTGTGGGTTTGGTTCGTAGGGAATGGGTAATGGAGGGAAAAACTCCTTGGCTTCTTTAGAAAGTGAATCAATGAATGCTAACCCGTGTTCTTTAACCATTGCCGCATATCTTCTTGGTACATTTGTTGCCACAGTTGGTATCTTGTTTTCACGAGCGAAGTTGACAATTGGCGCATAATCTGTAACGTAATTGGGCCATATACGCGCCTCTTCTTCGAATCTGTCAGAGAAAATAAGTCCTTGCAAATATTCATTAAGAATGAGTTGATTGTCGGCTTCGAACATCTCCATACCTAATGCCAAATTTTTTCCATGTACCAAATAGAGTGATTGCAGAATGCGTAACTCTAACCAGTGAGTAATGGCACAATTATGTATCTCGCCTAAAAATACGACGTCTGCCTTTGATAGTTGTCGCACCATTTGTTGATAATCGATAGCTTTGCCATTGTTGTCGTATAATCGATACGCATCATAAGTTTTCTGTTGCGCATTTGCGAACATGGATCCTGCTGCTACTATAACAAGTAGAAAGGATAGAAATTTATTTGTTTGTTTCATCTGTCTTTATTAGTACTATTCGTTTGTTTAATTTGATATGTTGCTTAAACATTTGTTGTATTTCCTGTGGTGTGATTTGTTGCAAGATAGATTCGTAATGGTTGAAGTCAGCAATGCTCTCATCATTTTTTATCAATAATGTGAGTGCATTTTTCCACTCTATGGGTGTGTCGTTGGATAGAGCTTGCTGCTTAGCTACCAAAAACGATCGCTTCATTTTTTCAAGATTAGCTGTGCTTACTGCAGTGTCTTGAAATTGTGTGACGATGTTGCAGAGAGTTTGTTCAACCTTTTCCAGATTGTTCTTTTCTGCATCAATGGTAAGTTGTAAATATGCTCGTTGTTGTGGGTATCCATCGTAAAATAGGTCGACGTAAGGTGAATATACGATGTGAAGCTTTTCTCGCAGGATATCAATAACGCGTTCTTGCAACAAGTCACGCATTAGTTTCATGCAGAGAGACGTTCTCAACCCAGGATGATAGTTGAAGGGAAGTACCATATAGAGTGTTCCCTTTTGATGACTATCATTGTCTATAAATACTTTTCGCACCTCATTGTGCGGTAAGCTTATAGGTCGATTGTCCAAAGGCATGGCATCTTGTTGAGGCATTTCAGAAAAGATAGCGACAGCTTGCGGTATAATTTTTGTCAAATCAAATCCCCCTGTTAGGATGATTGTTGTATTGCGCAAATCACCAAATGTACGCTTATAGTAGGTTGCCAACGTATCTAAATCAAGCTGTTGCCAATCTGCTTTATTCATTAAAAAAGTTTTATCTCTTCCGTTTCCAACCAATGAATCAATGCAAATATCTATGAGTCGGTTAATATCTCGTTTCATCATACGCTGTAACAAGGTCTCTTTTCCATTATTCGTTATTTCTGATTGTTTCAGATTTTCGAATAGTGGATAATCTAAGCCTGGATGCATTATTTTTTCTCTAATCAAACGAAATAAAGAAGAGCTATAGCAGACTGGTCCAGAAGCTAATAATTGATGCCAATATTGGTCTACTCCCAAAGCCATTGAGAGTGATTTTTGCATCATGATGTCAGACAGCGTGTCGTTTGGCAATCCTTGTATACCACCCAGATCCACATAAGCAATAGCATCGTAGTAGCGCTTTTGTTGTAGAGTTGTAAGGTCTGCCATTCCGCCACGTCCTATCCATGCGATGTAAATGGTAGAGTCGGCGGTATTGGTAGGTTTGAGCAATAAGCGTATTCCATTGGAAAGTTTTATATCGGTTACGCCCAACTTTTCATGATAGTTTTGCTTTGTTATAGCTCCTTTTGCAATCTCGTACTTTTTCAGATCCCATTCGGGGCGTTGTATGGCAGCACTTGGAGAACTTGGATGAGGTAGATGGAATGTGTATCTTTCCATGTTTTGCCGCTGTCCTTGTTGCCATGCTTGTATGATTGCTTGCTTGGACAATGAGTTGTCACTATGACTATTGTAAGCTATTAGGCTTGATTTTCGCATTTGTTTCAACAGGAAGCTTAAACGCTTTACAATATCTTTGCTCGTAGTTTTACTTAATAGCACTTTCAGCTGATTGGCTTCTTGATTAGAGTAAATTCGTCTTTCCCCAAAAATAACATAATCAATTAGATCATCGCAAATCTCAGTAGCAGTTTTGTCTTCTTTTTCAACAATCATTTTTCCTTGTTGCTTTTTGATGAGATGTTGAAGTTCTATGGAGCAGATACCTTGCTTGACAATACGTCTACATTCTGCTGAGGCAGCTCTTATGGATTGTAGCAATGTGCTGTTATGCGTTGATGAAAATGAGAATGTAAAATGATTTTTATTTGCTAAATACCACGAGTCATAGACTTCGCACCTTGTTCCGCTTTCCTTTAATCTGTTGTTGAGTAAAGAACACACAATTTCCATACGTTTACGTTCAAGCATGTTGTGCAGATTGGTGGTAAAAGGCATGACATGTGGAATTATCCAATCAATTTTTTGAGTGGTTTGTAAACTATCGGTTAACACCATATAGTTGGTGCCTTTGCTGTAAGTTAAAGGATAAGAGGGAGGTGTAGTTTGCTTGTTTGTTTTTGGAAGATGTCCCAATGTTGTTGATATCAAATGTTTAGCCTCCTTAACGTCTACATCTCCAACAATAATAATAGTTGCATTATGAGGCTTGTACCATTTGTTGTAATATTGTAGTAATGCTTTAGGCGTTACAGCTTTAATTTCTTGTTCTGAACCCAAAGGCATACGCTTAGAATATCTTCCTGTTCCTATTTTTAGCGTATAAAAATCATCAGGCAGGGTATAACTGCGAAGTTCTTCTATAATGGTGCCTTTCTCATTTTCAACATGAGATGTTGATATTTCAATAGCACCAAGCCAATCGCTTGTCGAATGAAGTGCTAATTGCAGTATTTCAGAACGTTGTTGGGCGCTGGTGATCGGTAGAGATAAGGAATAAATGGTACGGTCGAATCCTGTAAACGCATTAATATCTCGCCCATATTTCATTCCTTGCGCCTCGAAAGCCTGTATCATAGTGCGATTGGGAAAATGTTTAGTTCCCTCAAACGCTAAATGTTCCAAGAAGTGTGCGCATCCTCTTTGTTCTTCATCTTCAACCAACGAACCTATTCGCATAATCATCCGCATTTCTATTTTATGCGATTGGTTTGTAGTAGGTACAAGGATGTAACGTAAGCCATTGGTGAGTTTCCCCTCAACAGCATTGGGAGAAAGGGGAGGGAACGTTGTGTCCCTCGCCCTTGCTATAGAAATAGAAAAAACAAGTAGAAGTGATAATAAGCTTATTCTACAAGTTGTTAGTTTTATGTGCATATACCTTTAGGGTATGATATTGTGAATTTTTTATTGTTTACACTTGTCACCGCTTCTTAATAGAAGAGGAGATGATTCTGTTCTTTAACCAATATTAAAAGGTATATTCTACATTTATTTGTGTGTAGCCATTCGCCTCATCAAAGTCCCATGGGAATGTAAAAGACATCTTCCCTCCCTTGAAGTCAAGAACAGAGGTAGGCTTGATGTAGTCAGACGGATCGTTCTTATATGAATCCTTGTCTATGGTGCTATATCCGAGCCATTTATTTGGGGAAATACTTCCACCTGCATCAATTACATCTTGGTTAATTAATATCGTTTGCTCATGGTCTTCATAAGGCAATTTGATGGTAACGGAGACATTTCCTTGCTTTACAATGTTCTGCAAACGGTCCCATGCAGAGAACTTGTATGAAAAAGGCACCACAGTTATTTCGTCTCCATATACATCCTTTCCCGTTCCTAAGAAATTGATTTTTCCATCTTTAATATTGAGTTCAATATTGTCAAGAGCTGTCGTGAATGTATCTTCCTTAGGATCAAACTTTACTGCTTTCACAACAGCCAAGCCATTAGGTTGTTGTTGGAAGAATTCTGTATCCTCAACTGTCTTCTTTTTAAGTACCATGTAGAAAAAGTCGTTAAGTCCCATTGCATTGGATATCATCTTTAAAACGGGTTTGTCGGCAGTGGCTTTTTCGCTGAGTGTAATAATGGTGTAACCGTTGAATGTTTCTTTCTCTTTACCTCCAAAGTATTGTTCTTTGTCACTTGCATTATAACTAACAGTTGCTTTTACCTTTATTTTACCAAGGATGCTTGTGAGGTCAACTCCAAACTTTTCTTTATAACCCTTGATTAAAGATTGTTGTGCTTCTGTAAAGACTGGAATATCACTATCTTGTCGAACATTAATAGTCACAGGCTTTAATAATTTTACGTTATCATTGTTTATGTGACCCACATTGATGGTAATAGAACGAACTCCTTTAACTAAATGTTTGTTGTTGGATTTGATAGTAAAGGTTTGAACCTTTTCACCTTTCTTGAAAACAAGATTTTGCGTAGAAAGTTCTACAATCTTGTCATCGTTTCCTGTGACCATCAAATTGGCAGTAATGTCTTCCTCTGGTGTAAAGGACAGACTTGCCTTAATCGCGATAGTCGTATTATCATCTTCTGCAATTTCATGAACTCCTTGCAGTTCAAGATTTAGATGATTTGTCATTTGCTCATCCTTATCCTCTGTACAAGAGGGAATAAGAAAAAGTGCCAAAAGGGCTGCTAATGTAAACTTAATGGTTTTCATTGTGTAATTGTTATAAAAAATTGAGTTATTTTTATGAGATATTTGCCAGCTCCGTGTGATGTCTTTTAGTGTGATGTCATGTTAGACGATATCACCTACTTTTCATTTGTCATTTGTATAATACCAGCCTTTGTTTTGGTTGATTTCAGCAAGATTAAAGCGGTATTCTGCTTTTGGTATAGGGAAAGTCCACCGATAGTCGTCTTCAGATATATAAGCGGAATGTCCCTCGCCCCATAGAGTTAAGCGAACAAGCGGTATGTTATGTGTACGTTTTAAGTCAAAGTAATTAGTGCCTTCTCCAGCAAACTCTTCGTATTTGTCGTGAAGGATAGAATCGACTAAATCTTTGCCATTCAAATTTTCTGTGAGCATGTTCTTTCCAGTTAATTTTCGATAACTGTTTATCGTTGCAATAGCCTTGTGATTATTTCCTATTTGTGCATAAGCTTCAGCCACCATGAAGATAAGACCTGCCCGCCGCATTTTGTTAAGGTAGGAGACGACCATGTTTTCTTTTTGTAACTTGTTATATTTACCCAAGAGCATGACCTGTTTGTTGTACATCTTTTTGGGTATAATCGCCATGTCATAACGTTTGTCTGATTTGTCAATTGCAAAGTTTGGGTTGATGGCAAATAAATCTCCTTTGTTTCTATCGTATTCCAAATTAGTGAAAACAGGACTATCCATATAAAAAGCAAAAATACGTTCTGTTGAGTTCTTGTCAGTCCATAAAGAATGGTATTCTTTTTCATAGGAGTCCGACTCTGCCTTTGGCATTGTAGAAAGCTGTGGGACAGCATACTCGAGAACTTTATCCCATTGTCCCATATAAAGGTAGAGATCGGCTAATAAGTAATGGGCTGCATCGTTCGACATCCACATCTGATTTTTGTTGTTAAAGGGATGTTGTGCTGTTTGTAGTAATAAATCCTCGATATAACTCGTACATTCTTTGATAGAACTACGCTGTTTGTTTTCTATTCCGAGTGTCGACTTTAGTATGATTCCCATGTCGTCTGGGTTTCTGTCGTAAGCTGGGGCATATATCTTGAGTAATTGCAAATAGCACCAAGCCTTTAATAGTTTGCTTTCCGAGGAAATATTGATGATTTCCTGCCTGTCATCTTCTTTTTCTATCTGCACTTGTGGCAGTCGTTCATCTAAAGCATCACAGATAGCAATAACGTTATAATATCCAAGCCAAAGATTCGTGGAAAGTTGTGTGATTTCTTTAGGACGCCACGCATACAGGTTTGTTAATTCAACATTGCTGTGAGAGAGTGACGTAGGGCAAAAATCATTGCCTAAGATTGAAAACTCCAATTCGTAATGAGGGTATGCCCTATATGCTGAAGTTAAGAGTGAACGTGCATTTTGAACATTGGTAATCGCATCGGGGTCTGAAAACATATCCATTGGCGGAATGTTGAGCGAACACGATGTAAATATCATCGCAGAAATGATATAATGAAACAATAATATATTTTTGCGTGTTATCTTAAACATAATTTCAAAATGTTAGGTTCATATTAAATGTGAACACAGGTTGAAGTGTTCCAGAAAGTTTTCCGCTTTCCGGATCCGACTCCTTAAAGGATGTCCATGTATAGAGATTTGAACCTTGAAATCCCACTGAGGCGAATTGTAAAAAAGGTAAATGCTTTTCTAACCATTTTCCTGCAATGCGGTATCTCAATGACACCATGGATAATTTTAGCATGTTGCTTGATCCAACCGTGCGAGAGGTTGCATACAAAGCCATGTTTTCTTCAGCCACACTGTTTGCGTAATAGGGTGTGGGATAAATTTTGTGCTCATCTCCTTGTTTAAACCACATGTGCTCAGTAAGTCCAGCAATAGCATTCTTGTTTGCATTGTCTTTATTACGTACGTACTTGTAATCAAATTGACGAATACCCGAAAGCGTGTAGTAAAAGCCAACATTCATTTCAAATTCTTTGTATTGAAAATCAACATTCAATCCTCCGTTGTAGGGTGGCGTGAGATGACCTAAGGATTGAAAATCAGACTTCGTAAGAAATTCGCTTGCTTGTTTTTCCTTGCCGTCAGGAGTCTTGAATACTGGATAACCAGTAAGAGGATTAATACCTAATGAATGAAGCCCATACAGCATATCGTATGATTTACCTACCTCGTAAGTTGGCAGTATATCATCTTCGTTCGTATATAATCGATTGCCGTCATATAGATCAATAACTTTGTTGCGATTATAGCAAAAGTTGGCACGCAAATTTAACCTGCTGTCATAATTGTCAATAATCCTAACGTTAAAGCCCAACTCTATGCCGTTGTTTTGTAATATTCCAACGTTGCGTTTCATCAATTGGAATCCTGTGCTTGTTGCAATAGGTACATCCAACAGGGCTTCTTCTGTTATGCGATTATACCAATTCGCATCAAATGTAATACGGTGAAATAGTTCAAGGGTTAGACCAGCATCCATTGATTTATTTTGCTCTGCTTTCAAGTCTTTATTATAAAGCATAAGTAGTTCCAATGGCCTTACCTCATCATAGCCTTTGTTGGAAAATGAGAATGTGCCAATCGTTTGTGATACCGAAACACCATTAAGATTAGCTGTTACGCCATACGATGCTTTTAGGTTCAGTGCAGATATTATCTTATTGCCCTTCAAAAAAGAATAATTGGTTGGCGTCCACCCTATTCCCGTTGCCCAAGCAGAGTTCCAACGTTTCTCTTTAGGAAGAACGGATGACGCATCCGCTTTGTAGGTAGCGTAAAAGTCGTAGATGTTTTTAAGGGAATAGCCACCTACCACTCCTATACCCAGTTGTGCGTTTCTGTCATGTGGGTTTCGTATCTCAGGTTGCCTAAGCCCTTGTAGCGAATGGTTTATGGCAGAAGGTGAGTCTATATTACCCACACCATATCCTGTGATGCCTACTCCTTCATTGTCGTAAAAGTAATAATCTATATTCGCACCAAGAGTAAGGTCGTGTATGTCATTGATTACCTGATTATATGTTGCTCTAAAATTGCTCGATATGTTTGTTGTCGCATTTTGAGATTTGCTGTATATCCCGCGCCTTAGGAGAGGGATACCTTGATGCTGTTCACTGTAAGAGGTAGCAGGAGTAAATCGATGATTATTGCCAAAGCTCAAGTCAGCACCTGCAATGTATGCCAATGTTAGTCCTGCAAAAGGAGTAAGAGTGAGGTTGGCGGAAAACCCTACGTCTTTATCTGTATGGTCTTGTTGAAATTGGTAAAGCAAGTCTTTGAACCTTTGTCCTGGGTATGAATAAAGTTGCGATGAAGTTGTTTCGTAAGGATTAAGGTTATACACCAATGAAGTTGGGTCGAATGTTGTGCCAGTTGGCGTATTCGTTTTTGCATATCCACCATTGACTCCCAACATCATATAACCAATCTTTCCTAAACGTTGGTCTAAGCTAAGACGTACACTATAACGTTGTTTGTCGTTTCCTTTCATTCTTCCACCTTGATTGGCATAGTTCGCAGAAACATAATATGTCGTTGAATTGTTCCCGCCTTTCAAGCTGAAGCTGTGGCGTTGGTAGATATTATTATGTATCAGTTCGTTAAACCAGTCTGTGTCAATTTTCCGTAATTCATTGAGATATACTTCTCCTTCTTTGATAAGTTGAGCCTTATCAGGATTATCTGCCTCATACTTGTTGTAATAGTCGGCACTAAACCGATAGCCTGGTGTGGCAGGATTTTGTAAAAGTCGTTCAAATTCCAATTTTTCACTGGAATTCATTAACCGAACTCCTCGCTTTCCGCGTCCCGTAATTCCGATATTGTTGCTGTAGGATATGGTAAGTTTGCCACTATACCCACGTTGTGACGTTATTTCCAAAACCCCATTAGCAGCTTTAACGCCGTATAAGGCACATGCTGATGCGTTCTTTAACACCTTAATACTTGCAATATCTTGTGGGGGAAGGTTATAAAAGGTTTCGGCAGCTATTATTTTTCCGTCTAAAACATACAATGGTTCATTGGTCATATTCCCCTTTCTAAACGAAGAGTTTCCACGAATGCGTATTTCAGGGGCTTTACCCAGTTCCCCAGTATTAGAAACCATTAATCCTGGCACCATTCCTTGCAGAGCCAATCCCATGTCAATCATTGGCTTATCGTTGAGTGCTCTCATGTCTACGTTAACTACTGCACCCGATTTAGCTCGCAAGTCAATCGCGTTGATATTGCTTTTCGCACGTATTACAACTTCATTTATTTGATTTACATCTTCTGACAACTTCACGTTTAGGCATGGTGTGTTATCTTTACATCTCACTTTTTTTGTGGCATATCCCACATATGAGAATGTTACAGTAAATGAGTTTTGTCGTGGAATACTTAATAAAAATCGTCCTTCGTTATTTGTAACAGTCATCGTATTAGTGCCCTCCACTTTCACTGACACGCCTATTAAAGGCTCGTTATTTGTGTCAGTAACATAACCGAAAACCTTACTTGTTTGAGCATGAGTATTGAGAATGCCCCATATCATACACAGCAAGACAAAAATACTCTTCTTGCATGGTGTGTTCCCAAATAGCAGCAAAGTCATCTGTACGATTTTGGTTGTTGTTGCTGTGTGTTTTGGCTTAATACGTAACATGTATGCACTATTTTACTAACGGATAAGATTGAAGAGCTATTTCTTGCTCTTCAACCATTGTGTCGTTTCTTCTATTACCCAATTGGCAATTAAATCGGATGATGCTGGCAAAATTCCCTCATTGCTGTAAACTATTTCTACGCCATCTCGGGTTAGCTCCGCTTGTTTTTCCTGCATTTTGTGCCTATCTGCCATACGTTTCACGTCTGAAGTAAGATAAATGCCCTGTACCAATATTCGCTTTTTGTGTTGTGCGGCACGTTTTAATATAGGTAGTAGTTCATTTGCGAAGTCATGTCCCATCTCTATCTGTCGTGCATCAGTATAAGTTATCTTGCTGTTGTCTTTGATGTATTTTTGTACATGTTCTAACATCATGTTCCAAAATCCAATACGTTCTGGGTCGCCATGTGCAAGAAATACTACGGCTTCGTTTGCCTCATCTTTCGACATCGCTTTTATTCGTTGTAACATCGTCTTTTCTAACACGTAGCTATAATAGAATGTTGGTCCCATGACAATAGGAACATTGGTCTGAACCATCTCGGTATTTTCCTCTGCTAACTCTTCGCGTACATATCTATTATACTTCATGCCAAGAATATTGGGTAAATCTTCTTCCGTGTGACTTGATGGGGCTATGAACAAAGGTAACGCAAAGATGGTATCGGCTCCTTGTTTCAAACAATCCTTTACTACATTGGCTATCGAAGGTTCTGTATATTCCATGAGTGCCACACGCATATAGTCGATGCCTTTTACGGGATGAGTTGCTAATTTTTGCCGTACGATTGGTTCTAAGTCTAAGACCGGTTTGCGCCAACTGGGCATAGGTGAACCATGCGCTATTACAATTAACGCATTTTTGGCTTGCATGCTACCAACTATTGTCAATATAAATGTTAATGCTAAAAGTTTTTTTCTTAAATTTTTCATTTTCAAAGATGATATATAAATTAGTTATTTTATTTTCCCTTCAATGGCATGCTTATGCATGTATTTTTGAATTTGCAAAGATAACAGCTCCTAATTGTTAAGGCAATACCTAAATATGATGATTTTTCTCTAAATCATTGTTGGTTAGTTTCTCTTGTATCTCCAGCAGTAAGTTCATTTAAGAAACCTAGCTATCGGAGTTATCTGCAAGTTCATTTTTATTGTCATACATCGCCTTTCAAAATAAAATTGTATTTTTGTATGTGAAATGTCAAAGCAAATGAAACAAAAATTAACGCTTTACGAACTCAACGAACTGGTGCGCGAAACTCTCCAAACCACCATGCCCGATGAATATTGGGTGGAGGCCGAATTGTCTGAGGTGCGCGAGGTAAGGGGGCACTGTTACATGGAACTGGTGCAGAAAGATGAGCGAACCAACACGCCCGTGGCCAAGGCATCAGCCAAATGTTGGAAGAACAAGTGGATGCTGATGCGTCCTTACTTTGAACGCACAACCGGACAAGTGCTGCGCGCTGGCATGAAAGTGTTGTTAAAGGTGTACGCCAATTTCCACGAGGCTTACGGCTTTTCTTGGATCGTTACCGACATCGACCCCGTGTACACCATGGGCGACATGGCCCGCAAGCGCTTGGAAATCATTGCTCGTTTGAAGGCCGAAGGGGTGTTCGACCTGCAAAAAGACTTGCACCTATCCATGTTTGCGCGCCGCGTTGCCGTCATTTCCAGTGAGCAGGCGGCCGGCTATGGCGACTTTTTACGCCAGTTGAAAGATTGCGAGCAGGGGTTCAACTTTGAGGTTCAGCTCTTTCCTGCCGTTATGCAAGGCGAACGAGTGGAACCCACCATCATCGAAGCCTTGAACCAAATCAATGCGCAAGTCGATGACTTTGACGTGGTGGTCATCATTCGTGGCGGCGGTGCGACAAGCGATTTGAGTGGTTTCGACACCCTTTCGCTGGCCGAGAACGTAGCCAATTTCCCCTTGCCCATCATCACTGGAATTGGACATGAGCGCGATGAGAGCGTGTTGGACATGGTTTCGTTCCAGCGAGTCAAAACCCCTACGGCTGCAGCGGCATATCTCATTGATAACCTGACGGACACCTTGGCTCGGATAAACGATGCGCAAAGTGAGATGGTGCAAATCGTGCGGCACTGCATGGAACAGCAGAAGAATCGATTTGTGCGCGTATCGAGCAAAATACCGGTACTTTTCTCGCATGTCAGGGTGCGGCAGGAAGAGCGTTTGCAACAATATTTTTTGCAGCTCACTGCCAGGGCTTCCCGCAAAATCTCTGATGCCCAGCATCACGTCCAGGTACTTTCAAATAGTTTGAAACCGATGGCCGAGCGCAAAATCGTGACGGAAGGGCATCGCCTGGACATGCTCCAGCAGCGATGCAAGTCGCTGGATCCCCAACTGCTGCTAAGCCGTGGCTACAGCATCACGCTGCACCAAGGACGCGCGGTGCGCCATGCCGGTGAGCTGAAGACGGGCGACGAGATAGAAACGCGCGTGGAGCATGGAACATTCAAATCAATCATTAAATAATATGACCAAAGAAATAAATTATGAAGAAGCTGTTCGCCAGCTGGAAAACATTGTGCAGCGGATGGAAAACGAGGAACTCGATATCGACGAATTGACCACCGAACTGAAGAACGCTCAAAAGCTCATCAAACTTTGTAAGGCGCGCCTGACAAAGGTAGATGCTGACATTAAGAAGATTTTGGAAGAAGATTAAGTGTGTTCTGCACTGCAAAAAATATGTTACAATCGTTGTGCTTGCGCGATATTTTGCCTATTTTTGCGAAACACATGATGTGATTATAAACCTTTTAAACAGATAAGATGATGAAAAATATTGATTGGGCTAACCTGTCCTTCGGTTACGTGAAGACCGACTATAACGTGCGTTGCTACTATCGTGACGGTCAATGGGGCGAGATTGAAGTCTGCTCCGACGAGTACCTCAACATGCACATGGCCGCCGCTTGCCTGCACTATGGACAAGAGGCCTTCGAGGGTTTGAAGGCCTATCGCTGTCCGGATGGGAAGATACGCGTGTTCAGAATGAACGAAAACGCCGCTCGTTTGCAGAGTACTTGCCGCGGCATCGTGATGCCTGAGCTGCCTACCGAGCGTTTTGAAGAGATGGTTAAGATGGTGGTGAGGCTCAACCAAGCGTACATACCACCCTACGAGAGCGGAGCTACGCTATACATTCGTCCGCTGCTCATCGGCACTTCGGCGCAGGTGGGCGTGAGTGCGGCGCGCGAATACGCATTCATCATCTTTGTCACCCCTGTGGGACCTTATTTCAAAGGTGGATTTGCAAGCAACCCATACGTCATCATGCGCGGCTACGACCGCTCGGCTCCTTTGGGAACGGGTAAGTACAAGGTGGGCGGCAACTATGCCGCATCGCTCTACGCACACAGCATCGCCCACGAAAAAGGGTATGCCAGTGAGTTTTATCTCGATGCCAAAGAGAAGAAATACATCGATGAATGTGGGGCTGCAAACTTCTTCGGCATTAAGAACAACACGTATATCACGCCCAAGTCGACCAGCATCCTGCCTTCCATCACCAACAAGAGCCTCATGCAGTTGGCCGAAGACATGGGACTGAAGGTGGAACAACGTCCCATTCCCGAAGAGGAGTTGGAAACATTTGAGGAGGCTGGAGCCTGCGGAACAGCTGCCGTCATCAGTCCCATCAGCTACATCGACGACCTCGATACGGGCAAGCGATATAGCTTTGGTGACAAGCCTGGCCCCATCTCCACAAAGCTGTACAACAAGTTGCGTGGCGTACAGTATGGCACGGAGCCGGATGTTCATGGCTGGACTACCGTGGTGATAGAGTAATGATGGATAATATAGAAGAGCGGCATTCTTGTCGCTCTTTTCTGTTTCGGGGCGGCATGAAAGTCGCCCCTTTATGTCCCCAATCGTTGGTTTTTCATCACACAAATATCATGTGTTATGGAAGTCATATCCAATCTCTTTGACTTTACCCTCCAAACCCATTGACTTTGCCTTGTAATCCCATTGACTTTACCTTCCAAACTCATTGACTTTGGAAGCTCAAACGATAGTTTCTGAAAATCAATTAGTTACGAATAAGCCTTTGTGTCTTTTGCGTATGTTTCAAAGATGAGAATCGAAGATGACGAAACGTGTGCGAGAAGGGATGATATTTCGGCCGATTAAAGCCTGTGTGGGTTTGGCTGAAAATAAATAATTGATTATCTTTGCAAACACAAAAAACACTTTATGGGCAAAGGAAAATTAGAGAAATTTGCTGAAATGGAGACATTCAAAAATGTCTTTCAATATCCCTTTTCTGTACTTGAGAACGTTCCTTTCGATATGAAAGGTCACTGGTGCGACGATTATTTCAAAAACAACCATCCCATTGTGCTGGAACTGGGATGTGGAAAGGGCGAGTATACCGTGGGACTGGCTAGGCTTTTCCCCGACGTAAACTTTATCGGCGTGGACATCAAAGGCGCACGCATGTGGACCGGTGCCAAGCAGGCTTTGACCGAAGGGTTGGACAATGTGGCTTTTCTGCGCACGAACATCGAGATGATTGACCGCTTTTTTGCACCGGATGAGGTGCGGGAAATATGGCTCACTTTCTCTGATCCGAAGATGAAGAATGCCCGAAAACGGCTCTCCAGCACCTATTTCATGAACCGCTATCGCCGTTTCTTGGTGGACGGCGGGGTAGTGCATCTCAAAACCGACTCCAACTTTTTGTTCACCTACACATCGCTCATGGTGGAGAAAAACCAGCTGCCATTGCTCCAAAAAACAGCTGATTTGTATCACACCGCTGACGTTGATGAGGCCACCCGGCGCATCTTGTCCATCCAAACATATTATGAAAGCATGTGGATGGAGCGGGGATTGAACATCAAGTACATCAAATTCCGACTGCCGCATGAAGGCCAGTTGGAAGAGCCCGACGTAGAAATACCGCTCGACGACTATCGTAGCTACCACCGCAGCAAGCGCAGTGGCAAGGCTACTGGTAAGTAAACCCATCAAGAACTAAATCAGATGAAAAATCTGCGTTGCATCAACAGGGCATGAACCTGTAATCAAAAAGTTGATAAAAAACTTCAAAAAGAAGGGAAGACAACGCTAAATACAAAACATGAGAAGATGACTTTATATCCAAAACTAATTACTGAGGCATTGGCAACGGTGATGTATCCCGGAACCAAGAAGAATCTTATTGAGAGCGACATGCTGGCAGATGATGTCCGAATCGATGGAATGAAGGTGGAGTTTACCTTGATATTTCCCCGCGAAACTGATCCTTTTCTGCGGTCAACGCTCAAGGCTGCCGAGGCTGCTATCCACTTCCATGTGGGAAAAGAGGTTGAGGTGAACATCAAAACCGAGTTCAAGACCGCACCAAGACCAGAGGTTGGCAAGCTGCTTCCGCAAGTGAAGAACATCATTGCCGTAAGTTCTGGCAAGGGTGGAGTGGGCAAGTCGACCATCTCTTCCAATCTGGCTATCGCCTTGGCGCAACTGGGTTACAAGGTGGGATTATTGGATGCTGACATCTTTGGACCATCTATGCCCAAGATGTTTGGCGTGGAAAACGAGCGAGTTTACGCCATCGAGAAAGAGGGCAGACAACTCATTGTACCGATAGAGAAATATGGTGTGAAGTTGTTGAGCGTGGGTTTCTTTGTCAATCCCCAGACCGCAACGCTCTGGCGAGGCAGTATGGCGTCGAATGCGCTAAAGCAATTGATTGCTGATGCTGATTGGGGTGAGCTGGATTACTTCATCCTTGACACGCCACCCGGTACAAGTGACATTCATTTAACATTGCTCCAGACGCTTGCCATCACGGGATCGGTCATCGTGAGCACACCGCAGAAGGTGGCTTTGGCTGATGCCAGGAAGGGCATTGATATGTACCAGAACGATAAGGTGAACGTGCCGATTCTCGGATTGGTGGAAAACATGGCTTGGTTCACGCCCGCTGAACTGCCTGAAAACAAATATTTTATCTTTGGAAAGGATGGCTGTAAGCAGCTGGCAGACGAGATGAAGCTGCCGTTGTTGGCACAGATTCCCATCGTGCAGAGCATTTGTGAGAACGGTGATGGTGGCGAACCGTCGGCTGTTCACACTGATACAATGACGGGACAGGCCTTTCTCAACCTGGCACAAGCGGTGGTCACCGTGACCAACAGACGAAACAAAGAACTGCAACCCACAAAGATTGTCAAGGTAAACAAATAGGTTTACCCTAACAAGCAACCTTCATTTTCAGCGTCGTTGGCATGGCTAACCAGCGCTGCGCTGCTGTAAAAATGTGGCAAACATGAGGCACGGAGAAACCTTCCGCTTTCGTGTTTGCCATTTATTTTCAATCACTCTGCCGAGAAGTCGGCCACCGTCTTGCGGTACATGGAGTACAGTCGGGTACGTTCTATAAAGCCAGTAAGCTCTCCGTCCACGTCAACCACCGGCAAATAGTTGGCATTGGTCTTGTCAAACTTCTCCATCACTTCTTCCATGGAGTCTTTAATGCCCAGTGTAGCTTTCGGGGGTATTAAAATTTGTTGCACGGTGAAGCGGTGATACAGTTCGGTTCTGAACATCACATGCCTAATCTTGTTAATGTCAATGATGCCCAGTAAGATGCCTGCCGTGTTCACGACAGGGATGAAACTGGTGTGACTTCTGCTGATTACACTCACCAACTTCCCTAATGGCATGTCTGGGTCTACGGTCGTATAGTCGTGGTCTATCACGCTATCCAGGCTCATGAGCGTTAGGATTGACCGATCTGTATGATGGGTGAGCAGCCTACCTTGACGCGCCAGACGCATGGCATAAATGCTGTGTGGCTCGAAGATGCTGATGACCATCACCGATACAATGCTCACCATGATAAGCGGTAAGAACAGCGAATAGCCGCCCGTGAGCTCGGCAATGAGGAACACACCGGTCAAGGGGGCATGCATCACCCCAGCCATCACCCCAGCCATTCCCAGCAGGGTGAAGTTCTTTTCGGGGATGTAGGTTCCTACCTGATTCATGTTCCACACACGCGCAAATAGAAAACCGCCGAACCCTCCGACGAACAGGGATGGTGCAAAGGTTCCTCCTACGCCACCCGCTCCGTTGGTAGCCGATGTGGCAAAGATTTTTGTGAGCAACACCAAGGCGATGTAGACCACCAGCAAGCCCGAACTGCCTGCGAACAACGAGTTGTTCATTACGGCGTTCCAATCGGCTTCCGTGTTTCCGTTAAGCAAGATATTCAATGAATTATAGCCTTCACCATATAGTGAAGGAAAGAAGAATATCAGTGAGCTCAGCAGGATAGCTCCTAAAAAAAGTTTAGCGAATGGATAGTCTTTAAGCTGTTCGAACACCCCTTCGCATTTGCTCATCATGCGGATGAAGTACAGACTTACCATGCCGCAGAACAATCCCAGCAAGATGCTGGCCGGTATGCGGTCGATGTTCCAAGCACTGTCGAGTGTAAAGTCGAACAGCGAGCGGTTACCCACGAAGATATAAGTGAATACGGTTGCCGTGACGGTAGAGGTGAGGATTGGCAGCAGTGCAGCCATGCTAAGGTCTACCATGAGCACCTCCAGCGTGAACACCAGTCCGGCTATTGGTGCCTTGAAGATGCCCGCGATGGCGGCGGATGCGCCACAACCCACGAGCAGCATCAGCGTCTTGTTGTCCATCTTGAACAGCTGTCCGAGGTTACTGCCTATGGCCGACCCCGTCAGCACGATGGGAGCCTCGGCACCTACCGATCCACCAAAGCCGATGGTGATCGCCGATGAGATGACCGATGTCCAGCAGTTGTGCGCCTTCAGCCTTGATTGCTTGGTGGATATGGCATACAGCACCTGCGTGATGCCGTGCGAGATGTTGTCTTTCACCACATATCGCACGAAGAGCGATGTGATGTAAATGCCGATAACGGGAAATAGTAGGTACAGCCAGTTGTAGGTGGTGGCATCGAAACCGGCCGTAAGTAAATGTTGAATCTGTCTGATGATGAAGTGCAACACATAAGCGGCTACCGAGGCGAAGATACCTATGAAAAAGGCCAGGATGGTCGCCATCTGACGATTGGTCAGATGTGTCAGTCTCCACTTGTGAAGTTTGTTGATATAGGTTGTTGGTTGCATTGTTTATCCTGTTGTCGCCTGTCTCCATTAAGATAAGGTGGTAGGCCGGGGCGACAGCTTTCAAGAGCGCGTGTGTTATTTTCTGATGATGGTTACCTCTCCATCTTCTGCCAACTTAATGATGCTGCTGGGCGTGTGGGGCTTGTGCTCCTGTCTGCGCGAATGGCAGACATAGTCTACCGCATCGAGTATCTCCTGACTGATGTCGCAGTAGTTGGCTGCTGCCGGTTCACCGCTAATATTGGCACTGGTACTTACCAAAGCCTTCTGAAAACGGTAGCACAGTTCGTGCGAGAAAGGCTCTTTGGTGATGCGCAGTGCGATGCTTCCGTCTTCTGCAATCAGGTTGGGAGCCAGGTTGATGGCACCATCCAGGATGATGGTTGTTGGCTTCACGGCAACGTCCAGCAAATCCCAAGCCACATTGGGTACCTGTCTCACATAGCGTTGCAGGCGCGCATCGGAGTCGACCAGACAGATAAGAGCCTTCGAATCGTCGCGCTTCTTGATTTTGTACACTTTGGCCACGGCTTCAGCATTGGTTGCGTCGCACCCTATTCCCCACACGGTGTCGGTGGGATAGAGTATCACGCCACCCTGTTTCATCACCTCGATGGCGTTCTTGATGTCTTCTTGTATGGTCATTTTGAGTTCGTGAGTTTTTGAGTTTTGTAAGTTTTTAAGTTTATCTGGTTGCTGTTTATTAGGCTAATTAGGCAAATTAGGCCAATTGGGCTTATAAGCCTAATTAGATTAATTGGCTTTATTCTCTCCACCCGTTTAGGAAGTCTTTCGCACTCATGCGTTTCTTGCCAGCCATCTGCAGCTCAGTGATTTCCAGCCAATTGTCTTCGGTTGCGAAACACAGTTTCTTGTTTTCCACCCACATCGTACCTGGTGTTGCATCAGCCGGAAGGTTGGTATTGTTTGATTTGTAAATCTTCAGCGTCTGCTGTTTGCCGTTGCCGTCGGTGACGAGGGTCCATGCAGCCGGATACGGACTTAGTCCGCGGATGAAATCGTATACGCGTTTAGCCGGCTGATGCCAATTGATTTGGCACGTCTCCTTGAAGATTTTCGGTGCCGGATGCAGTTCGGCTTCGTCCGCCGCATAGTGTTCTTGCGGTTTCGATGGAATCTCTCCGCCGTTCTCAATCAGTTGGTCAATGGTCTCAAGACATAGCTGTGACCCCAGCACCATGAGGTGATTGTAGACATACTCCACGTCAGCATCGTCGGGAATCGGCATCGTTTTTTGCAGGATGATGCGTCCAGTGTCGATTTGATGGTCCAGGAAGAACGTGGTGACCCCCGTGGTTGTCTCTCCGTTGATGACAGCCCAGTTGATGGGTGCGGCTCCCCGATACTGTGGTAAGAGCGCTGCGTGCACGTTAAAGGTACCCAATGGGGGCATGGCCCACACCACCTCGGGCAGCATGCGAAAGGCCACAACTACCTGAAGGTCGGCCTTATAGCCAGCCAACTGCTCCACAAAGGCGGGGTCTTTCATCTTCTGAGGCTGCAAAACGGGCAACCCTTGCGCCAAGGCGTACTTCTTTACCTCGGATGCTTGCAGCGTGTCGTGATGTCGACCTACGGGCTTGTCGGGTTGTGTGACCACAGCCACAACATTGTAACCTCCCTCCACGAGTGCGCGGAGCGAGCCTACGGCAAACTCCGGGGTGCCCATGAAGACGATTCGTAGATTCTCTTTTGTGAGTTGTTTCTTATGCATCTGTTTAAGATGGATTTGTAGTTCGAGATACAAAGATAGGACAATTCGTTAGGATAGCAAATATTTTGAACTTTTTTTCTTTTTGTTTTGCTGTATTTCCCTTGTTTTTCTACCGTTCCAAAGTCATTGACTTTGGCGTGTAAAGTCAATGGGTTTGGAGGCCAAAGTCAATGGGTTTAGGGGTTAAAGTCAATGAGTTTGGAAAAGGAGGTCTATGGAGCTGTGAAAATGATGCAAACGGGCTGGGTTTTTGATGTTGAATCTTGGCATCGACGTTTTCTGCTTTGTGATTTTCATGCCTACAATAATAGATGTAAAAATTGCAGTATTGAAGAAAAATATTTAACTTTGCCCACAGAACTAGATACGCTATGTTTTGAGTGCTCTGCGGGTGATTCAGTTGCCCTACGGTGGAGTTGAGAAACGGAGAAGAGTAAGCGCGCTTGCCTGTCAGCTGGATAGGTGAGGAGAAGATGGTTTATCCTTTTTCGTTCTATGCTTCATAGAGCATTCAATTCCTTTTTCAGCTGTGTGTACCTATTCATCCATGATATAGAGAACTTAGGATGAATTCCTGCGGTCGAGCGTGTGTATCATGCGCAAAATCGATGATACATCCTATTTCACTCCTTCCCCCCTTTTTATGAATATAGTGGCTTTGAGTAACCAAAAATATGATTTTCTCATTGTAGGCGCAGGTCTCTTCGGTTGTATGTTTGCCCATCTGGCAACCCAGCGAGATAAGAAGTGTCTGGTGATAGACAAGCGGCCTCACCTGGGCGGCAATCTTTATTGCGAACAGCTGGAGGGCATTCACGTACATCGGTATGGCGCTCACATCTTCCATACGAACAGCAAGCGGGTGTGGGATTTTGTTAATTCCATCGTGGAGTTCAATCGCTACACCAATTCGCCGGTGGCCAATTACAAGGGACAGCTGTACAATCTGCCGTTCAACATGAACACGTTTTATCAGATGTGGGGAGTCACCACGCCGGCGGAGGCGCAGGCTAAGCTTGACGAGCAGCGTGCCGAAGCTGTGGCTAAGATGAAAACTGAAGGCATTGACGAGCCTCGCAACTTGGAAGAGCAGGCCTTGGTGCTTATCGGTCGCGACATCTACGAACGGCTCATCAAAGGCTATACGGAGAAGCAGTGGGGGAGGAAGTGCACCGAACTGCCCGCATTTATCATCAAGCGGTTGCCTGTGAGGTTGGTTTTCGACAACAACTACTTCAACAACACCTATCAAGGCATTCCCATAGGAGGATATAACAAGCTGATAGAAGGATTGTTGGATGGTGTTGAGACCCAGGTGAACACTGACTTTTTTGACGATCGGGACAAGTGGAAGGGGGTGGCCGACAAGATTGTATATACCGGGAAAATCGATGAATATTTCGATTATGCTCTGGGCAAGCTTGAGTATCGCACCGTGCGTTTCGAAACCGAGGTGCTCAACACGGCCAACTACCAGGGTAATGCGGTGGTGAACTACACGGAGGCTGAGGTGCCCTACACGCGAATTATCGAGCACAAGCACTTCGAGATGTTCGGTTCGGATGTGGATAAAAATCCCAAGACTGTCATCTCGCGTGAATATTCTACGGAGTGGGCACCCGGCATGGAACCCTACTATCCCGTGAACGATAGTCGCAACAGCGAACTGTATGCCCGCTACAAGGCGTTGGCTGACAAGGAGGAAAACGTCATCTTCGGTGGTCGTTTGGCAGAATATAAATATTACGACATGGCACCGATTGTTGACAAGGTGCTGAGCATGTTTGATTAAGATAAGAATAATGACAAGTTCAAAAGTAGCTTTAATCACCGGTATCACCGGGCAGGACGGCAGTTATTTGGCCGAATTCCTCATTGATAAAGGATATGAAGTACACGGATTGCTGCGTCGCAGTTCGTCGTTCAATACGGGACGCATCGAGCACTTGTATTTGGACGAGTGGGTGCGCGACATGAAGAAAGACCGATTGGTGAAGCTGCATTGGGCAGATATGACCGATTCGTCTTCTTTAATCCGTATCATTGGCGAAGTAAAGCCTACCGAAATCTACAACCTTGCAGCACAAAGCCATGTTAAAGTCAGCTTCGACGTGCCCGAATACACAGCCGATACTGATGCTGTTGGCGTGCTCCGTCTCTTGGAAGCCGTACGCATCTGTGGATTGGAGAAGGTTTGTAGGATTTATCAAGCATCAACTTCAGAACTGTTTGGTAAAGTACAGGAAGTGCCACAGAAGGAAACAACGCCGTTTTACCCACGTTCTCCCTATGCCGTGGCCAAACTCTATGGCTTTTGGATTATGAAGAATTATCGCGAAAGCTATGGCATGTATTGCTGCAACGGCATTCTGTTTAATCATGAAAGTGAGCGGAGGGGCGAGAATTTCGTGACCCGCAAGATTACCTTGGCTGCTGCACGTATCGCACATGGGCTGCAAGACAAACTGTATCTTGGCAACCTGGATGCCCGTCGTGATTGGGGCTATGCGCCCGATTACGTGCAGTGCATGTGGCTGATGCTGCAGCAAGAGCAGCCTGACGATTTCGTCATTGCCACGGGTGAATATTATAGTGTGCGCGATTTTGCCACCTTGGCTTTTCATCATGCGGGCATTGAACTTGAATGGAAGGATAAGGGGATGAATGAAAAGGGCATTGACAAGGCGACGGGAAAGGTGCTTGTGGAGGTAGATCCCAAGTACTTCCGCCCCGCTGACGTCGAACAATTGCTCGGTGATCCCTCGAAGGCGAAAGAGAAACTTGGGTGGAATCCCCGCCAAACCAGCTTTGAAGAACTGGTCAAGAAGATGACAGAGTATGATTTGAAGCATGTGAAATAATTAGGAAAACAGCTTTTTCTTTCTAGATTATCTATTTTTCCTAGATTACCTAGTATTCCTAGATTTCCTAGTATCCCCAGTAAATCTTAAAACCCCATCCATTCATCATGGCATTATCAAAAACATCTAAGATATATATCGCTGGGCATCACGGCTTAGTGGGTTCTGCCATTTGGAAGAATCTTGAAGCAAGAGGGTACAGCCAGCTAATAGGGCGCAGTCATAGCGAGTTAGATTTAACCAATCAGCAAGCCGTTGATAACTTTTTCAAGACGGAACGTCCCGATGCGGTAGTGTTAGCTGCTGCCTTTGTGGGAGGCATCATGGCGAACAGTTTGTACCGAGCCGACTTTATCATGCAAAACATGATGATGCAATGCAACGTGATTTCGTCAGCTTATAAATATGGTGTGAAAAAACTACTCTTCTTGGGTTCCACCTGCATCTATCCAAAGAATGCACCACAACCCATGAAAGAGGATGTATTGTTGACCTCGCCTTTAGAGTACACTAACGAAGAATATGCGATTGCCAAGATTGCCGGACTGAAGATGTGCGAGAGCTATAACCTACAATATGGCACGAACTATATTGCGGTGATGCCCACTAACCTATATGGTCCCAATGATAACTTTCACTTGGAGAACAGTCATGTGATGCCTGCCATGATGCGTAAGATATATTTGGCTAAGCTGATTCACGAAGATAACTGGGAAGCCATTCGGGTAGATATGAATAAGCGTCCTATCAATCCTGTAAAAGCTTTGGCAGAGCAGATAGGAAAAGACAATGTTGACGGTGCGTGTAGTAAAGATCGAATTTTGCAAGCATTGGCTTTCTATGGCATAGAAGACAACAAGGTAACACTCTGGGGAACAGGCTCGCCATTGCGTGAGTTCCTTTGGAGTGAGGATATGGCGGATGCTTCGGTCCACATCCTCCTCAACGTAGATTTTAAGGATATTATCGGCATAGACAAGTATTCGAGCGTATTTTATGGCACTGCTACCGATGGTGAGGTAAACCGCAACAACAGCGAGGGGCGTGGCGGTGCTATTCCCTCACTTGGCGAGATACGCAACTGTCATATTAATATAGGTACGGGAAAGGAACTGACCATCAAGCAACTCTCCGAACTCATTGTGCGAACCGTTGGCTTCACGGGAACCGTTGCATGGGACGAAAGCAAGCCCGACGGCACCCCCCGCAAGCTCATCGATGTGTCGAAACTGCACTCTTTGGGCTGGACGCACAAGGTGGAAATTGAAGACGGTGTGCAGAAGTTGTACGACTGGTACAAGCAGTCGCTGCAAGGATAGAATGCCATCTGGTTTCTACTCCATTCCTTTATAAAATTAACATCATGGAATCTATCGAAATTAAAGGCTATAAATCAATAAGGAATTTGAAACTGAATTTGTCACCCATTAATATATTAATAGGTGCAAATGGCAGTGGAAAGTCTAATTTGTTGTCTTTTTTTGAACTGTTGAAAAATATGTATCTTCAACGGTTGAAAGAATATGTGGCTTTGCATGGAGGAATGGATAAATTCTTGTTTGAGGGAAGCAAGATAACAGAAACGATTTATTCTCATCTTGATTTTGGTAAAAATGGATATTCCTTTGAGTTGAAAGCTGGTACAGAGGGGTTTGTATTTACCAAGGAGGGATTATGGTATGCCAACAATCCGTATATGGATAATCCCATTGACATATCTTCTTTTCAGACCGAATCAAAGCTCAATTATTCATCTGTTCCGCGAGCAAATTTCATCAAGGATTACTTGGCTGGTTTAGAGAAGTACCATTTCCACGATACCAGCGAGCATTCGCCATTTACACAGTGGTCAAATATACATAATGATATTTACCGCTTATATGATAAAGGTCAAAATTTAGCAGCTTTCTTGTATCAAATTAAAAATGATAATCTGCAAAAGTATAATTTTATCGTTAAAACGGTACAGAGCATAGCGCCATACTTTCGTGATTTCTCTTTTCATCCTAATGCGAAAGGCGATTTGAGATTGCAATGGGAAGATCGATATAGCTCTATGGTGTATGGTGTTAATGATTTGTCAGACGGTACGATGCGTTTTATCGCTCTTTCTACTTTATTCCTTCAGCCAACCTTACCTCAAGTAATCATTATTGACGAGCCTGAGTTAGGATTGCATCCTGCCGCCATTAGTAAGTTGGCTGGGCTCATTAAGTCGGCTGCCGCAAAAGGATGTCAGGTGATAATTGCCACACAATCGACAGAATTACTTTCCAATTTTGATCCACAAGATGTAGTTACCGTAGACCAGATAAACGGTGAGAGTCATTTTGAGCGATTGGATGCCGACCAACTTTCCCAATGGGTTGATGAATATACATTGGATGAATTGTGGAAGCTTAGCATTATCAGCAAAGCCCAACCAAACACCTGATACGGGATGTCAGTAAAGCGACTGATTATAATATGTGAAGGAGAGACAGAGCAAGAGTTTTGCAAAGCTCTGTTGATGCCTGAATTGTCTAAGCAGAACATCAGTGTATACTGCCCACGCATAAAAAAGTCAATGGGAGGAATTGTTAAGTGGGACGATTTGAGAAAGCAGATATTAAATCATCTCAGAGAAAACGCCTTTGTTACCCTGTTCATTGATTATTACGGTTTAACAGATAAGCATCACTTTCCTGCTTGGGAGGAGGTGCTGTCTAAACAAGACAAGCAGGAGATAATAAATCGTTTATGCGAGGGAATGGAATGTGATATCAATGATAGGCACTTCATACCTTATATTCAGTTGCACGAATTTGAGTCCTTACTATTTCATGACATAGATAGTTTTGATCATGTCTTTTCTGAAAAAGATTATATTGATAGAGGCGAGCTAACTCGCATCCTTGAACAATATCCAAACCCAGAAGATATCAATAATGGGCGTGATACATCACCTTCGCACAGACTATCCAAAATAATCAATGGTTATCAAAAGGTAATATATGGTAATATCATTGCCATGGAGATAGGACTTGATGGGATAAGGAAGAAATGTCCCTTATTCAACAAGTGGGTAGAGAGATTGTTGGCTTTGAGCTAAGGCTACTTTTGCAAATAGTAGACCAAACGAAATATAATTTTATCCTGTGAACAAAAAATATACCATCGCCGTAGCTGGCACAGGCTATGTAGGCTTAAGTATCGCCACGTTGCTCAGTCAGCATCACCATGTGTTGGCTGTAGATGTGGTGCAAGAGAAGGTTGACAAAATCAACCGGCGGGAATCTCCCATCAGCGATGAATACATAGAAAAGTTCTTTGCCGAGAAACAACTGGATCTGCAAGCCACGCTTGACGGAGAGACGGCTTATAAGCAGGCTGACTTTGTGGTAATTGCCACGCCAACCAATTACGACCCTGTGAAAAACTTCTTCGACACGTCACATGTAGAAGAGGTCATTGAGTTGGTTATGAAGGTAAATCCTCATGCCATCATGGTTATCAAGAGTACGGTGCCTGTAGGATATACGGAGAGCGTCAGTGAGAAATACAATTGTGGAAACATCCTCTTTGCCCCAGAGTTCTTGCGTGAGAGTAAGGCTCTGTACGATAATCTCTATCCCAGCAGAATCATTGTTGGGAGACCTACGGGGAATGAAAAGTTAGAACAGGCAGCCCACAATTTTGCCTCGCTGCTACGGCAAGGCGCAATGAAAGAGAATATTGACACGCTGTTCATGGGAACCACCGAGGCTGAGGCGGTGAAACTGTTTGCCAATACTTATTTGGCACTTCGCGTGAGTTTCTTCAACGAGCTGGATACATACGCAGAGATGAAAAACCTCTCCACCAAGGATATTATCCAAGGGGTAGGACTTGACCCACGCATAGGTTCGTTCTACAACAATCCCTCGTTTGGTTACGGTGGCTACTGTCTGCCTAAGGACACCAAACAACTTTTGGCCAACTATGAGGATGTTCCCGAGAATCTGATAGAAGCTATTGTTCAGAGCAATCGCACGCGCAAGGACTTCATAGCTGACCGGGTCTTGCACAAAGCTGGTTATTACGATTATTTCAATCGAGGAGCCTTTGACACCTCTAAAGAGAAAAAATGCGTGATTGGTATCTACCGCCTCACGATGAAGAGCAATAGCGACAATTTCAGGCAAAGCAGCATTCAGGGTGTGATGAAACGCATCAAAGCCAAAGGTGCAGAGGTTATTGTTTACGAGCCTTCGCTCAAGGACGGCTCCACTTTCTTTGGCAGTAGGGTGGTTAATGATTTGGACGTCTTCAAACAACAGTCGCAAGCCATTGTTGCCAATCGCTATGACAGTTGTTTGGATGATGTGGAAGAGAAGGTATATACTCGAGATATTTTTAAGCGGGATTGAAGAATTGAAGGTTGTATGATGAGTTATCGAAAAACGCTTGTTAAAGATAATAAGTATACGATGAAAACATTCACTTTTCGTTGGTTGATATGCCTCTCATTGTTATTTTTCGTGACACCTTGCCTGTATGCCCAGAGATTTATGCTTTCTGACATGTTTAGAGGATGGGGAAAGGATGCCGAAGAAGGTGTTTTAAAAATATATACATCTGAAGAGCAAAACGGTCATCAATGGCTTCTTGAAACGGATGGGAAAAATGGAGATAACATGAATAAGAGAAGGATGTTACACATCGGAACATCCAGTTGGCCCGTCACCAAAACTGTTTTAACTAGTTGTAATGATTTTGACAATGTCGATACCATACTTGTTTGTACAGATTCCAAAGCCCCCTATACCGTGAGTTTGTCAATAGACAACAAACCAGTAGAATCTAAAAAAGTAGCCAAAAATGCAGATAAACGTGTTCTAGGTTTTTCTGCAAAAGGTGCAAGTGGCAAAGTCGAAGTGCTGATGAAATATGATGAGAGTTTGAAACAAGCAATGTGTATTTATTACATTGAAGTTATCTCTCGATTGTCTGATATTGTTGCGCTGTCTTCGCAACACATTAAACCTGGAGACACTTATTCTTACCAAGTGCAGCGTACGTTTGCATCAGACCATTGGAACACCATCTGTTTGCCGTTTGATGTGAGCAAGGAAACGTTGGCAGAGGCAATGGGAAAGAATTGCGCATTGCGTGAGTTTACTGGAAAGGTTGAAAACAACGTGTTGAAGTTTGATAAAACAGATGCGATAAAAGCAGGTGTTCCTTACCTCATCAAGCCTAAGGACAAGGTCAAAAATCCTATCTTCTCAAACGTAGTTTATAAAGATGTGGAACCGCAGACAGTTCAAGATGAAACAGGGCGATATGCCTTCGTTGGCACATTCGACCCAGTCAACTTAAAAGTTGATGGCTCCGAATTGTTTTTGTTGGCTAATGGCAACCTTGCCAAGCCTAAATCCGAAAAGGTAAGCGAAATGTATGGCATGCGGGCCTACTTTAACATAAACAAACAAAACAGTTCTTCGGCCAAGCAGATTACTTATGCTATTGATTGTGATAGTGAAACGGTGAATGGAATACAATCACTGCGGGTACATCCTTCAACAAACAACCAGCATATTTACAATTTACAAGGCGTAGATGTAGGCACGGACATCCATCACTTGCCAGCAGGTGTTTATGTGATGGGTGGGAAGAAAATAATAAAAAGGTGAGGAGCAAGACAAACCCCATTGACCAACTCATTCACGAACAATCATGAAACATCAACACTACACGGCTCCTGAACTGTCCACCTTTCATTTGGACGAGGCTGCATACACTCTTTTAAACACATCCCCTAAGAAACATATTACCAATCAAGCTTATGGTGTCGATATAAACGGTAACAACGATGAAGCTGATGCTCATGATGCCTGTGCCAAAGAGTTTATGTTTCTGGACGAAGATGACTTTGACGATAGTGAGTGATTTTTTCAACTTAGATAACGAAAGGGTTCATTGATTTCAAACGGCTATCACAAAAGTAAAAATACCCCCTACACACAAACTAACGGCTTATGTTTTTTCCATAAACTGCTGAGACAGCTTTATAAACCCTGACGTTTTATAGTAGATTCGTCAAACAATAATATCGACACCAATGGAAACTCATCGAAAACGATGGGCGCTGCCCACTCCAAACCTTTCGAGCTTGATATAGAAGAAGTGTGGGGAGACGGATGGAAGTAAAACGTTCTTGGGTGAACCAAAAGGGGAATCAAGAAAGAGCAGAAGAATTCAACTCGGTATCCGATTATACAGTAGAATGTCGAGAGACAGAGTAGTATGTCTGAAGAATATAGTGTCGGCATATTACATTTAGTTGTATAATAAGAAATAGTCGTAAACTTCTCTCACCTATAATTCTTAGCATATAAAAAATGAATCATCAAAGCCCAACAGGGAACAGGACTATTGCAAAAAATGCAACGATGCTATACTTACGGATGTTTGTAAGTATGATAATAGGCTTTTACACTTCACGTGTAGTGCTGAAAGCTCTTGGTGTTTCTGATTTTGGAATATACAATTTAGTCGGTGGATTCGTTGTTTTAGTGAATATGGTAAGCACAGCTCTTAATGGTGCTACATCCAGATTTCTTACCTATAGTTTAGGACAAGGTGTTTTCAAGGAATTACAAAAGACGTTTTCTACTGCTGTTTTTATCCACATAGGTTTATCTTTGTTATTTTTAATATTAGCAGAGACAATAGGTTTGTGGTTCGTGAATTATCAGTTGGTGATACCTCTTGAGAGATTAACTGCAGCCAATTGGGTCTATCAAGCTGCTGTAATTTCAACTATTTTGGGTATACTTCAAGTCCCTTATAATTCGCTGATTATTTCACATGAGCGATTTGGTGTTTTTGCAACTATTGACATTTTAACATCATGTTTGAAATTGCTCATAGCTATTATCGTGTTATATTCTTCATACGACCATCTGATCCTTTATAGTCTTCTTTATGCATTCATAACGGTTGCCGTTATTATATTCTATCGTTTTTATTCAACCCATCATTTTCAAGAGAGTAAACTCATATTCCAAATAGATTGGTCCATATTCCGTGAGATGATAAGATTTTCCGGATGGACTCTATTTGGCAGTACTTCTTTGACATTGTCGCAGCAAGGCACAAATATAATATTTAATAATTTTTACGGTACAATTATAAATGCTGCGGTTGGAGTGGCTAATCAGGTTCAGGCCATTCTCTATTTATTTATAGGAAACATATCAGCAGCATTTAATCCACAGATTATAAAGGAATATGCACAACAAAATTATGAACGTGTAGATTTTCTGATTAATTTGGGCGCAAAATTTTCATCATTGATGATATTGTTGGTTTCTGTACCAGTGATTTGTGAAATGGAAACATTAATGGGATGGTGGCTTGTAGAGATACCGGAAGGAGCTGTTGCCATTTGTCAGATAGCATTGATATCAAATTTTTTTAATAGTTTTACTCCTTTGGTATATACTGCAATAACTGCGAGCGGATATGTTCGCTATGTAAATGTAGCCAATGGTATATTGTTTTTACTTCGTTTACCAATTGCCTATTTTTTGCTGTTATACTTTCATTCTTATACATTAGTTTTGATAGTTTGTTTGTACATACCAATAGCTTCAGGTATAATCAATTTAATCAATTTGAATCAATGTATGCCGACGCTTTCGATTAGGCGTTTTATCTGTAAAACCTATCTCCCAATTATTCTTATAGGTTTTTTTTCTTTAATGATAGGATTAATGTTTATGAATCAAATTGTTAGTCCTACATTTCGGTTTATCAGTGTTTTTATTTTTCCCGCATGTTTTGTTTTTTTAGCTGCTTACACTTTTATCCTAAACGAGGGTGAGAGAAATACAATCAAACATTTAATTAAGGTTATTATTCACAGATGAAAAACGTATCTGATGTAAAAGATTGTTTTGGCTGTGGGGTATGTGCAACTGCGTGTCCCAAGACTACAATATCCATCAAATTAAATAAAAACGGATTTTACGAGCCTCAGGTTGATGAGAGCCGATGTATTGATTGTGCAATATGTCGAAATGTATGCAGTTTTATCAATCTCGGATTAAGTCTGGAGAATCCGGAAACCGTAAGTTATGCTTCGTGGAGCAATGATGACAATATAAGACAGCAAGCCTCCTCCGGTGGAGTTGGTTTTGAAATCGGTAGATATTTAATAGGTAAGGGATATAAAGCATGTGGCGTTAGATATAACATAGAAAAGCGACGGGCAGAACATTATATAGCTGACAATATTAAAGATTATAAGGCATCGATAGGCTCTAAATATATTCAAAGTTATACTTTTGAAGGCTTCAAGGCTATAAATCTGAAGGAAAAATATTTGGTTACCGGAACACCCTGTCAGATAGATTCTTTTCGGCGCTATGTTAGAAAGTTCAGAAAAGAAGACAATTTTGTATTGGTGGACTTCTTCTGTCATGGTGTCCCGTCCATGTGGATGTGGTATAACTATTTACACATTAATCAACCTAAAGTGGACGGTTTGCGCTCGGTTACCTGGCGAAACAAACGGACTGGTTGGCATGATTCATGGGCAATGAACTTGCAAGGTAAGACCAAGGAAGTTTATAGTTTGATGTCGAAAGATGATTTGTTTTACAGACTCTTTTTAGGCGGTTGGTGTATGAATCCGGCTTGTGTAAAGAATTGCAAGTTCAAGTATAGGGCTTCGTCAGCAGATATTCGGATAGGAGATTTGTGGGGAAATACCTATAAAGACGATGAAAAAGGTGTCAGTGCAGCCATAGCCTTTACGGAAAAAGGTAACCAAATTTTAAGGGAATTGGAGTATTGTACTTTAAGACCGCATCCTTTTGAAGTTGTTGCAGAGGGGCAAATGAAGCAGAATGCGGGAAATGCGTTATTATATCCTGTCATAAAAGCATTATTGAATCAAAGTCAGAGACATTCCCAATCAACGTGGGATTTGCTTACGAAAGTTCAGTTTTATTTGAGCATTCCATCAATATTGAAGTATAAAATAAAACAAATACTGGGAAAGTGAAAATAGGAATCATTACCATGCATCGTGTACTCAATTTCGGGTCTGCCTTACAAGCGTATGCTCTTCAGCAAGCCTTATTGAAATTGGGTTATGACAATGAGATTATCGATTATGTCTTTCCTCATGAAACAGATGTCTCTCTTTTGATGAGGGCAAACCTCTTTCTTAGGAAGAAAATATATGAAATGAGGACCGGAGCTTTTTTCGCAAAAAAGAAAGAAGGCTATTTCAAAGCATTTAGTAAACAGTTCTTGGCGTTATCAGACAAGACATATACCAGAGACTCAATTCTGTCGGATCCTCCTGCATACGATCTCTATATGACCGGAAGCGACCAAGTTTGGAACCCTCAATGGATGAAAGACGATACTAATTTTTTACTTTCCTTTGTGAAAGAAAAGCAGAAAATATCCTATGCGTCAAGTTTTGCCGTAGATGCAATTCCGGAGGAAAGCAAACCTATCTATAAGAAATACTTACAAGAATACAAACATATAACAGTCCGTGAAAACTCCGGAGAGAAGATTGTTAAGGAATTGCTTGACGGACGGATGGCACCCGTTGTCTGTGACCCAACGCTTTTGCTGGATCAGGAAGACTATATCAAAATAGCAAAGAAACCTCCACTTGATATTCATGGTCCATATCTTTTAGTTTATATCCTGGACTACATGTTCAATCCGTTTCCTGAAGTGAATAATATTGTAAGGAATATTGCTGAAACCTTAGGATTACCGGTTGTTTATATTGGTGGTAAATATACAGTCTACGATTCACATTGTCTGTCTATAGAGCATATTGGACCATGCGAGTTTATTTGGCTGTTTCAGCATGCCAAGTTCGTGATAACAACGTCTTTTCATGGAACGGCATTTGCAACTGTATTTGAGAAGCCGTTGTTAGCCGTTGTCAAGACGGCTAATGATAAGGATGGACGTGTCACAACCCTAATGAAGAATGTTGGTAATGAAAAAGCTATAACATCTTTCACAAGTCATATAAACTATGATAGAAGAAAATTATACCAGTTTAAAGCTAACACATTGAAGTATAAAAAACATAGAGTGATGTCTTTGCGGCAATTGGATGTTATGGTAGAGCAGGTTACTAATTAAAAAAAATGGATTGAAATTTAAATGCAACAAGTTACATGGACACGCACAATTTACAGAAGCGTTTAATCAATTTTGATTTGCTTAGAGTAGCTGCAATGTTTGGAATTGTGGTGTTACATTACTTTACTCATGGTTTGTATAAACATTTTGAGATTTACTCGGGAGGGGCAATGTGGTGGTCTTTGTCTACGTATAATTTCATTATGTCAGAAATTGTATATGAGATATGTCATATTGCTGTGAATTGTTATGTTATGATAACAGGCTATTTTATGATAACAAAACCTTTTAAGCTGAACAGGTTGACAGTATTATGGGTTGAGGTATTGTTTTATGCTGTGGGGTTGTATGCGGTCTTGTGTTGTATGGGCTTTCAAACGTTCCGTGTAAAAGAGCTGATAAACGCAGTATTTCCTATCACTTTTAAGGAATATTGGTTTATGACCAATTATATGGGTTTGCTCATTTTCGCTCCAGTCTTGAATGTTTTTGTTCATAATGTTAACAAAAGCAAATATATGTTGACGTTGATAGGATTGGGAGGAATAAGCTTAACATTATTAGTAAAGTTCCCTTTAGGTGACACTTTTGGTGGAAGTTATGGATTATTGTGGTTTATTTTTTTGTATTTGGTTGCTGGTTATGTTAGACTATATGCAAAAAGTATGAATCATTATGGTAGAAAAGCCATTGTCGCTGCGGTTATAACTTTTACATATCATGGCTTGATGGCTATACTTATTTCTGTATTTCATGGTACTAATATTACACCTTTTGGTTTTAGTTATAATGGATTTTTGTTTTTTTTCTCGCTCTATGTCTTTCTTTGGGTTAGAGGTTTAACCATAAAAGAAAATGTTTTGACAAGATGCCTCGTTAAGATAGCTCCTTATACACTTGCAGTCTATCTGATAAGTGATAATGTGATGGTGAGGAAAATATTATGGGAGGAGATATTCGTATGTCAAGGAATGTTTAATGATAGTTTGTTTATATTCAAAATGTTAACGAGTTGCTTTATAATTTTCACAATATGTATATGCATCGATTGGTGCAGAAAAAAAATATTTGAAATATCAGGAATAAATTACATCATACGTTTAATATCTGAAAAGATAGAGTGCGTGATAAAACATGCCGTAATTACATTTTGAATCATGATATTATGAAGTATTTAAACATATGTGTACTTCTGAATGGTATTGTAAGGCGATGTATGGTTCGCCACGCATCGTTTACCATTACGAGAAGCCGCTGTTAGCTGTTGTCAAGACGGCTAATGATAAGGATGGACGAGTCACAACCCTAATGAGGAATGTTGGGAATGAAAAAGCCATAACGTCATATTACAGTTCTGATACCTATCAAGAAAGCGAATTATACCAGCTTAGGGCTGATAACGAAAAGTATAAAGAATATAAACGAGAATCTTTAGCGCAGTTAAGGACAATGGTAAACTAAGTTCATATAGAAGAATGGTAAGGATAAACGGACATATTCATGGGTTGTGCCATCGGTTGCTGAAGTATCCTCGACTATGGTATCATAAACATAAATCGAGACGACTTGTCAATCAAGATTTTTCTCTATTTTGCAATAACTGTACGGGTGGAGTTATATTGCATGACTTAAGTCTGCGATTTAATTCGCCTACGATTAATCTCAATATTCAACCAAAGGACTTTATAAAATTTGTCAGAAATCTGAAAGATTATATGCGTTGCGAGTTGGAGGAAATCCATGACGTGTCAGTAGACTTCCCCGTGGGGCGTCTTTCATTGCCAAATGGGGGAAACGTGTGTATTAAATTCGTACACTACAGCTCTTTTAAATGTGCTAAGGAGAAATGGGAGGAGCGTAAAAACAGAATTGACTGGAACAACGTTTTTGTTTTGTTAGAGGGACCATCTTTTAGTTCTGAACTCCTGGATATGTGTGCAGAGGTAGAATATCCACTTTCTGTGATGGGCCCTAAAAATGCAGAATTCGAATCTGCTTACCCATTCTACCATGGATTTAAGTGGTACAACAACTGGCGTTCCGGCAAATCTTTGAATTATAAGCATATCTTTAGTTTGAAACGTTATTTGGATGATTTCGATTATATCAGTTTTTTGAATGGAAATAAAAGTTAGCATTGTCATACCGGTATATAAGGTAGAAAAATACATCGAGCGATGTTTGCGGTCGGTGTTCCATCAAACCTATGCGAGTATAGAATGTATTATCGTCAATGATTGTACACCTGATAACAGTTTTATTATTGCAAAAAATATAGTAGAATCTTATCAGGGTAGTATCGATTTTAAATTTGTCGAACATGAAAAAAACAAGGGGTTGTCCGAGGCTCGGAATACTGGTGTTAAAATGGCAACCGGACATTATTATTTTTTCTTGGACAGCGATGATGCCATACCACCTACATCTATTGAGAAACTGGTTGAGACGGCATTGTTAAATGATTGCCCCGAAATAGTTATGGGAGTAACCAAGGGCGTGGATGCCAATGGAAACAATGTAGAGGTGAGCTCTGCCCAAACAAGAAGTTTCCATGGCAATTCAGAAGTCTTTCAAGGTTATCTTAACAATCTTTGGTATGTAATTGCATGTAACAAATTGGTTAGGAAAGATGTTTTTGCTGATCATAAAACTTTTTTTTTGCCGGGAATCACGCATGAAGATGTGATGTGGAGTTTTGAAATATCGACCTATGTAAATACATTAATTTTATGTAATGATGTAACATATCATTATTACATTGGCGATTCCAATTCTATTAGTAGGTCACCCTGGAATACAAAGCGTATTAATGATAGCATCTTGATTCTTGAAAAGAAAGCGACTTATATCGGAATGGTATCAGATGATAGACTGTTAACACAGCATATTGAAGAAGAGGGTATTAACTTGGTTTATTCTTTGTTTAGAAATGACGTGTCTTCAAATGATATGAAAGAATATATTAAACGTATAAAGAAAATAACATCTAACAATCCTACGAAAAAAAAACACAATGTAAATGTTCCACTGTACAGAAAGCTAGTATACTATTTTTATATGGTTATTTATTCTTAGTCTTATATTCTGCAGTTTGAATTATACTTAATAATAGATTGTATGAACAGTATTATACAAAAAGACTTATATAGATATATTGGTAATGCAAGCAATTCTTGGTTACAGAAAATACGCTATGTTTTATTTGTGCCAGGATTTCAATATATATACATATATCGAAAATGTCAGCTATCAAAAATTCGAATTATAAATTTTTTTTGGTTGATGTTATTAAAGTTATGTTCCTTTTGGACAAAAATACAAATTCCTTATTCAACAGTAATCGCCGAGGGGTTTAGAATAGTTCATTTTGGGAATATAGTGATTAACCCTGATGCAAGAATTGGAAAGAATTTTAATATAGCGCAGGGATGTTTGGTTGGCAATTCAAAGGGCAAGGTTGCAGGTGTGCCTGTAATAGGTAATAATGTATGCATGAATGCTAATAGTATAGTGATAGGAGGAATCAGAATAGGTGATGATGTTTTAATAGCCCCGGGTGCGTTTGTTAATTTTGATGTACCCGATAACTGTATAGTTATTGGTAACCCTGGAAAGATAATAAACAGGAACTCTTCTCCAACCCAAAAATATATTGTATATCCTATATAGCATATAAGAGCTAATAGTATATTCACCATATAAATATAGTATAATATGAGTAAATTACTTTCTATTCTAATACCTGTGTATAATGGAGAAGCATATATTAATAGATGTTTGAATAGCATTGTACGGCAAGGTGGTTTTAATGAGGAGGTTGAGATAGTCATAATTAATGATGGCTCCAAGGATAATTCTTTAAGTATTTTAAAAGAATATGAAACTAAATATGATAACATACGTTTAATTTCTCGTGAAAATAAGGGTATTGGTCCAACCAGAAATGAATTGCTTGACAATGTTTCAGGGAATTTCTTCTGGTTTATAGATGTTGACGACTATATTTCCACAAATTCATTGTCGTATATCATGCCTTTATTACATAATGACGAATATGATGTTTTAATGCTTAGTTACTATTGGGGAAATCAAGAAAGAGGAAGGCATGTAAAATATGCAGGTGAATACACTTCCGGATTATCTCTGACGGCAAGTGGAATATATAATAACTCTTTATGGACAAGAGTGTATAGAACATCTATTGTTCATAATAATGATATTCGTTTTGATGATCTGTCAATGGGAGAGGATTTTGATTTTATTTTTCGTCTTATACCTTTAACTGGTAGAGTAAAATGTATTGACCATCAGTTATACTATTACATGGAAAATCCTGTATCGGCAGTTTTTAATCCTAATATCGAACATAGACTAAACTCTTCTAAAGATACGATGAAATGTCTATTGAGTGCAAAGCAAATGATAGATAGGATTGATGATGTTAATACACAGAATGTTTTGTCAAAGCCTTATAGTATGTTTATAAAGGGATATATTCATTCAATTCTTACTTATTCATTTCCTAAATCTTATAAAAGAGATGTTTTTAATAAAATGAGAACCTTAGCTTTGTTTAAGTATGCTAAGTTTCCTAATGATTTAAAGATGTCTTTAATCTGTGAAATGATAAAGAATAAAAAGCTTACAGCTTTATTATTATATTTGGATTCGGTGTATATGAGATTACACGAAAATTAACAATTTTTACATCTAACAGATCTTATCAATATATTTTTGCATGTGGATTTATTTAATAATATTTTGTATTCCTGTTGTTTTTTTCTTCGGAAATAAGAAAACAATCAATAGGAGTAATCATTTTCTTTTTTTGTATTTGTTATTTCTTGCCTTGTTTGTTGGATTTTCTGATATGCTTGGTGGGTATGATAGATACATATATGGTGAAGTATTTGATACTATAGCTGATGTAACCACCAATCAGAGGAGCTATTTAGATAATAATGTTTTTCTTTTTTTCCCAAGTGAGCCTGGGTATATTATCCTAAATATATTGCTCTCATATATAACAGAAAACCGATATATTTTCATTTTTATTTATACGCTTATTATTTATACACTTTTATTCATCTCCTTAAAAAGATATGCTCAAAACTATCCATTAACACTTGCTATATTTTTAGGATTGTGGTTTTTCTTTACGTTTACTTACCTGCGTCAGGTTTTAGGAGCTACAATAGCATGGCTCGGTATAGTATATGTAATAGAGCGAAGGTTTTGGAAGTTTTTACTGGTTTTTCTTATAGCGTGGTCTATACATAAATCGGCTATCATTTTTTTCCCAATTTATTTTATTCCGATAAAAAAATATCCTGCTCGAATTGTTTTACTTGTTATGGCTATTGCTCTTCTTATAGGGCTCTCACCTATACCAAATGCACTATTTAATGCATATGGAGATAGTTCTATAGTGGAGCAACAAGATGATTATAGCTCATCTGGTAGTATACGAATCGCGTATTTATTTGAAGCTTTTGTCTTCTTATACATTATCCTATCTCAATATAAAGCAATAAGGAAAGAAAAAAGTGAAATTGTTTTGCTCAACATTGCTTTAATATTTTGTGCAATTTTGTTGATTTTTGCACGTTCGGAAAATGGCGGTAGACTTTCATGGTATTATATAATAGGCTTGATTTTAACACTTTCTAATATTGGTAGCAGATATAGAAAAAAAAGTCTGCTGAGTTTAGGATTAGTCTTTTTGAGTTTGTTATTATATGTTCGTATATATACTAGTTGGCAATCATTTTACTATCTTTATCCTTATAAAACTTTTTTTTCAAACGGATATAGAAAGATGGATACGGTGCATGACATGTACGAATATGATGAGAAGTATGACATAGAGAAGTTATACCGGCAACCCATAAGATGGAGTGTTAATTTAAAATAATAACAAATCTCATGCTTATTACAGTTTTTACACCTTCATATAATAGAGCTTTTTTTTTAAGAAATATATTTGAGAGTCTCACTCGACAGACTTTTCATGACTTTGAGTGGATAGTCGTAGATGATGGTAGCACTGATAGTACAAAAGAAGTTATGAAAAAGATTGTTGCAGAACCTCATACTTTTCCCATTAAGTATATTTACAAAGCAAATGGAGGAAAGCACACTGCTATCAATATTGGTGCAAGAGAGGCAGACGGTGAGCTATTCTTTATTTTGGATAGCGACGATAGACTACCAATCGATTCACTCGAAACAGTAGCTAAATATTTTTCTCAGATTCAAAACAATCCGAATTTTGGTGGTGTTTCAGGAATAGATGGTTTTGCAAATGGAGATGTTCTCGGCAGTGGGTTGCCTTCACCTATTATTGATGCTTCTACTATAGATATACGCTATAAATATAAAGTAAAAGGAGATATGGCAGAAGTTTTCAGGACGGAAGTCATGAGAGAATTTCCTTTTCCGGAAATAAGTGGAGAAAAATTTTGCCCAGAAGCTTTGGTTTGGAACCGTATAGCAAAGAAATATAAGCTAAGATTTTTTAATAAAATTATTTATTTAGCAGACTATCAAAATGATGGGTTGACAGCAAATATTGTCAAAATGAGAATGAAAAGCCCCGTTGGTTCCATGATGACTTATTCTGAAATGTTAGGTTTAGATATTCCTTTATTACAAAAAATCAAAGCAAGCATAAACTTTTGGCGTTTTAGTTTTTGTTCTGACCAAGTCGACATACGTACTATACCTATTAAGTGGTTATGGACGTATCCGTTAGGACTGTTGATACACCTTAAGGATAGTTTATAAAATATTATGTGATGAAAATACTCCATATTATAACTTCTCTGCATATTGGAGGTGCTGAAAAATTAATGGTAGATTTACTTCCAATGTTTAAAAAAGAAGGTTTGAATGTAGAGCTACTGTTGTTTGATGGAACTAGAACAGCATTTTACAATAAATTAATTGACCAAGGCTTAATAATTCATTCTTTAAATGAAAAAGGTAAAATATATTCTCCTTTAAATATTGTCAAACTTAAAAATTATATTTCACGTTTTGACATTATACACACTCATAATACAGCTTGCCAGCTCTTCGTACCGTTAGCAAAACACATATATGGCGGGAAAGCGAAACTGGTGACAACAGAACATAACACTACAAATAGAAGAAGAAAAATATTTTTTTGGAAACCAATAGATCACTGGATGTATAAGCAGTATATTAAGATTATAGCAATTTCTGATAAAACATCTGAAATTTTGAGGTCTTATATTCATCTTAATAATATTGTCACTATATATAACGGTATAGATGTCGCTAAATTTAGTTCTGCTCAACCTGTTGTAAGAAACAATTTGGTGTCCGAATATACTGATGATGACATAATTATAACTATGGTAGCAGCATTTAGAAAGCAAAAAAATCATTTGTGTGTATTAAGAGCTGCCCAAATTTTACCAAAACATTTCAAGTTTTGTTTTGTTGGTGATGGTGAGTTGCGAACTAAAATATCATCTCAGATAAAAAGATTAAATTTGCAGGATCGCGTGTCTATATTGGGAAATAGAAATGATGTTGACAGTATTATGGCTGCAAGCGATATTATTGTATTGTCTTCACATTGGGAAGGCTTTGGTTTAGTTGCAGTTGAAGGAATGGCAGTTGGTAAGCCTGTTATTGCAAGTAATGTTGATGGCTTAAAACAAGTTGTAGAGGGATATGGTCTTTTATTTGAGGATGACGATTATAAAGAACTGGCTTCAAAAATAAAAAAGCTTGAAAGTGATAAGATATTTTATAATAAGATATCAACTCTGTGCTGTAAAAGAGCACAATATTTTGATATTACCAATATGGCAAATCGATATATGGCTGTTTATCATGAAGTTGATAAGGAATAAACTAAATTGTTTTTAGTTTAAATCTACGTAAAATGGTTAAGAAGAAACTAATTCGAGTCACCACGGCCGACATCAGTCTGGACTCGCTGCTAAAGGGACAGCTCAACTATCTCAATCAATATTATGAGGTGGTGGGGGTAGCTAAAGACACTGGTGTGCTCGACGAGGTGGCCGCGCGCGAGGGCATACGGGTGATTGATGCTCCTTTGGAACGACCAATCAGCATAGGCAAGGATATCAAGGCCTTGTGGTTCTTGTGGCGACTTTTTGGGCGCGAAAAGCCGTGGTGCGTGCATGCCAACACGCCCAAGGGGTCGCTGTTGGCCATGGTGGCTGCATGGGCCGCACGCGTGCCGAACCGTATATACACCGTGACGGGGCTGCGCTATCAAGCCACGACCGGCATGCTGCGTACTATCTTGAAGACGATGGAACGCGTGACATGCTGCTGCGCCAACCATGTCATACCCGAGGGCGAGGGCGTGAAACGAGCGTTAAGGGAGGACAGAATCACGGGGAAGCAATTGCAAGTTGTACACCATGGCAACATCAATGGGAAGGACACCTCGTATCTGTCACGCGAGGCTACGAGCGAGTTGTTGAGAGCGAAGAACAAGGAAACGCGGTTGATGGAGGATGCCACGCCCTTTGACGGGCGCCGGTATATGCGCCAAAAGTTGGAATATACAGACCATGATTTCGTTTTTATCCTTATAGCTCGCATGGTGAGAGACAAGGGCATTAACGAGTTGGCGGAGGTGATGCGTCGATTGGTGGAGCATTCTGCTGACCTGCCGCGGCAACCCAAACTCCTGATAGTGGGAGAAAAGGAGGTGCAAAGCGGTGGGAATATTACTCCGGAGGCGCAACGATTTTTGAGTGAATCCGCTGCCGTGTTCTATGCAGGACTTCAAAAAGACGTGCGGCCGTACTTGATAGCGGCCGACGCATTGGTGTTTCCGAGTTACAGAGAGGGTTTCCCCAACGTGCCCATGGAGGCAGGAGCGATGGAGTTGCCTTGCATCGTCACCAACATCAATGGCTGCAACGAAATCATCATCGATGGCGAGAATGGGGTCATCATCCCGGCGCCGGTCGATCGCCACGGTCATCTCATACAGTTTGCTTCGGACGACCCGCAAGCAGACGGTTTCTCCTCGCCCATGGCCAAAGCGCTCTACCAGTCGATGTGCGATTTGATCAAGAACGCCGACAACACCAACAGGATGGCCGCCAACAGTAGGAGGTTAATCCAAGAACGCTATGAGCAGCGTGATGTGTGGGAGGCACTAAGGCAAATGTATGCAGAGCTGTGATTAAGGAAATCCCTATGTGAGGGACGAAACTTTATGAAATCGTCCCTCATACAGGGATTATTAGATACCTGGAAAGCCCTCGCTCTTTTAAGAAGATTGGTAGGTACGGACAAGTGGTGGCGTCGCATGAAAATACGTAACGAGTATGATCTTCGCCATTTTGGAGATTTCGTGACAGAAGCTTTTGCCTATAGCTTGCTCATGCCATCAAAATCATAAATAAAAACAAATAATATTTAGTAAGCAATCGAAACGTTTAAATCAAAATAATTATGAAGACAGTAGTTGTTTTTGGTGCCACAGGCAATTTGGGAGCATACGTAAGCTTGAAATTAAAAGACGACGGATATAATGTCGTTGCAGTAGGAGGAAGAAAAAACGATAATGGCTTTTTTGCGGAGCATGGTATGAGCTATTATTCTGTTAATATCAAGGAGAAAGCTTCTTTTGACGTGCTTAAGGAGATTGGAGACGTGCATGCTGTATGTCATTTTGCAGGTAGCCTACCATCTCGCTATGAGTATGATCCGAGAGATTTATTGGATTCAATAACAATCGGTACGCTCAATGTTCTCACGTTTATGAGGGAACATAATTGTAAGAAGATTATATTTCCACAGACGCCTTACGATCTTGCAGAACATTTTGAAATGATGAAGAACGGTGGTAAGTTAGCAGCTGATTTAAAGCGCGGCTTCCCAAAGACAGGAGATCATGCAGTGTATGTCATAGCAAAAAATGCTGCTGTAGACTTGATAGAATATTTTCATCACACTTATGGTTTTTCACGTTTTGTACTTCGATTCTTTACCATCTACGAATATCATCCCAACGCTTATCACTACGCAAATTATAAACGAAGAATGATGCCATACAGGATGCTAATGGAAAGAGCCGCTCACAGTCTGCCTATAGAGATATGGGGAGATGCTTCTAAGAAAAAGGAGATGGTTTATATCAAAGATTTTGTAGAACTCGTTTCTAATTGTGTAAAATCAGACATCGAGGGGGGAATCTACAATGTAGGCAATGGATGGCAGGTGTCGTTGGAGGAACAAATTAGAGGAATCGTAGAGGTTTTTTCTCCAAAAGATCATCCATCAAAGATAACTTATGTACCAGAAAAGCCAGATCCGCTTGAAAATGCGTTTGATGCGAGCAAGACTTTTAACGAGTTGAACTGGAAGCCTAAATACTCATACATTGACCAACTTCGTGATTTTAAGCATGAAATGGAGACGGAGCCTTTTGCAAAATTGTGGGGAACGAAAGACGATTATCACGAATAATGTACAGGAATTTTTTTAAAAGAGTATTTGATTTTATACTCGCTTTACTGGCCATCATTTGCCTCAGTCCGATTCTCTTGTTAGTATATGTTCTGCTACTCATTGCCAATGAGGGAGCGGGTGCTATCTTTTTGCAAGAACGCCCGGGTAGATATGGCAAAATATTCAAGGTCATCAAGTTTAAGACGATGAATGATAAACGAGGGCCTGATGGAAAATTATTATTAGATACACTACGCATAACTAAAGTGGGGCGGTTTGTGCGCAACACGTCATTGGACGAGTTGCCACAGTTGTTCAATGTTTTAAGGGGAGACATGTCTTTTATAGGCCCCCGCCCATTGTTGGTGAAATATCTTCCACTTTATTCTGAAGAACAAATGCGCAGACATGAGGTCAGACCTGGAATTACGGGTTGGGCACAATGCCATGGACGGAATAACTTGTCGTGGACGGAAAAGTTCAGATATGATGTGTGGTACGTAGATCATCTGTCGATATGGACTGATATACGAGTTATACTAATTTCAATCAAGTCGGTATTGACAAGACAGGGGATAACAACCAATAATACTAATGTAAAAGCTACAATGGAGGAGTTTAATGGTAATAACTAAAAATGATGCTCAGCATCTCAAGACTCCATGTTTTGTCTTGGATAAGGACGAGCTGACAAAATGTATTAATGACTTCCAAACGGCTTTAGACACTCAGTTTGATAATAGTGTAATAGGATATTCCGTCAAAACGAACGCATTGCCATATTGTTTGAAGGTGGCTAAAGAGAATGGCTGTTATGCTGAGGTGGTGTCTTTTCAAGAGTACGAACTGGCATTAAAGATAGGTTATGATAAAAGACGTATTATTTATAATGGGCCTTTAAAATCAAAAGAAACGTTTCTAGATGCCATACAGCACGACGCTATCGTAAACATTGAGACGTGGCGGGAGATAGATTGGTTGGACGACCTGCCTAAGAATCGGAAGCATGATATAGGTATCAGGTTAAACATCAACACCACAGCTATTTCTCCGGAGGATGCTTTTGGTGAGAATGACGACAGTCGCTTTGGCTTTTCTTATGAGTCGGGCGATTTTCAAAAAGCCGTGGAGCTGATAAGTGCGAAGCGGCATGTGCGGTTGGTGGGTATACACACGCACAAGGAGCCCAAGACACGTAGCGTGCGGTTTTATCAACGGGTGATAGCGTACGTGTTGCCTATACTGACCGACCTTCGTTTGCAACTTGAATATTGGGATGTTGGCGGAGGCTTCTTCGGTCCGATGCCTGGCAAACCCACGTTTGATGATTATGCACGATGTTTTCGTACCGACCTCGATGGATCACCATACGCGAATGTACGCCTTGTAGTGGAACCTGGTAACGCATTGCTTTCATCGCCTTTCAGCTATGTATGCAGTGTCATTGACGTGAAGCAGCATGATGGCAAACGTTTCGTAACGACAGATGGCACGCGAAACGACGTGGACCCATTTTTTCACAAGGAAGATTATTTCAAGCGGTTTGTTTATACAGACACGTCGCAGCTTAGCCATCAGCCGCAAGTGGTTGGTGGTTTGACGTGTTTGGAGTATGATCGGCTTTTCACCTTGCCTGAAGGAGTAGAAGCGTTGAACGTGGGCGACCGTGTTATTTTTGACAGAGTGGGAGCGTACACCATGGCTTTGACGCCACTCTTCATTCATTATCTGCCCACGGTCTATCTAAAAGGAAACGATGGAGATTATACTATCATCAGGAAAGAGTGGGGAGTAGACGAATTTATTAGAAAATCAATTTATTAAGAAACATGAATACGATTCTTTTTTGCAGTTGCGGCCGCAGGGTTCAATTGCTCAAATTCTTGAAACAATCATTGGGTGACGATTGCAGGATTATTTGTGCGGACAACTCACCCATAGCACCCGCGCTGTACGTGGCTGACAAACATTATGTGGTGCCCCGTATCACAGATGAACATTATATAGATACAATCTTGCAGATATGCAAGGAAAATAATGTCCAGGCCATTACAACATTGATAGATCCAGAGATAGAATTGCTGTCCAAAAACCGAGATCTGTTTTTGCAACATGGCATCTTGCCACTTTGTCCTGAGCGCAAAACAGCGGCGCGTTGCTTTGACAAATTTGAATTTTATAAATATCTTACCAGTAAAGGTATACGCACGGTTCTAACCTATGATAGCGTAACCTCTTTTGTGGAAGGACTGAAGAAAGGAGACATTGGTTTCCCTGTATTTATCAAACCTATATCGGGGAGTGGTAGTGTCGGAATCCACAAGGTGCAATCAATGGAGGAACTTCGGGAATATTTTGATGAAGGAGAGTTTACCTATATCATTCAAGAATTTATGGACTGTGATGACTGCGACGCTGATGTGTATATTGACACCATCTCGCATAAGCCCGTAGCCGTTTTTTCCAAACGTAAACTTGAGACTAAGATTGGTGGGGCCAGCAAGACGATATCCTTCAAGGATGAGCGATTGTTTAACTTTGTTAGTGAGATTTGCAAAGTGTTAGAGTTTAATGGTCCTGTCGACATGGACTTTTGGTACAAGGATGGCGAGTACTATCTCTCTGAGGTTAACCCTCGGTTTGGAGGGGCGTATCTGCATGCGTATGGCGCAGGGGTAGACTTCTTCAAACTTATCGCGAACAACATGAAAGGTGTCAGGAATCAGAGCATCGTTGGACAGTATAATGAAGACGTATTGATGATGATGTATGACGGCGTGGTGATTGTGGACAAAAAGGATTTGGTGAAGGAATAGATTTAATTTATGGTTAATAGCGAAATGCTATTGTTTGTACTATCATATATGTTAATATCATCAAACAAAAAGGTGCAGTTTAAATTCAAAAAACATGAAAGTTTCTTTTTACACAGATTATTTCAAGAAGTGCTGGAAAATGCTTTGGCAATTGCACAAAGAAGAGAAAATATCCATGCCATGGCTTCTTGTTGATTATACATGGTGTTTGGTAAGGCATGGATGCTTGATAAGACAATATGTAGATGGGGGCTTTTATAAATTACAAAATTATATGCGGAATCGTTGTTTTACTCAACGTCGATTAGAAAGCATCATAAAAAAGTACAATAACGGTAATTATACACACATACTTGAAAATAAAAACGAATTTAATGAATTCTTCCATAAGTATATAGAGCGATCATGGTTATATTGCATGCAAATGACAAAAGAAGATTTTTGCAAATTATCTAATAATTCAGAAAGTATATTTTTAAAACCTTTGAACGATCAAGAGGGACATGGTATAGAAAGAATATCAACAATAAATTTGGAAATTGAAAAAATATATAATGAGTTTGTTGGCAAAGATTATATTGTGGAAGCAGCTATAATCCAACATCCCTGTATGTGTTTTAATAGCCAATCTGTGAATACGGTTAGAATACTGACAGTTCTTGATGATTGTAAAAAAGCAAGGGTTTTACGAGCAGGTTTAAGAGTAGGGGTTGGTAATTCTATAGTAGATAATTTTACAGCAGGTGGTGTCTTATACGAAATAGATGCTGAGAGTGGTATAATAAGCCATAAAGGAATACGAGGAAACGATTTTAATTTGATTTTTCACCCTAACACAGATAGATGTATGCTGGGATTTCAAATTCCCCATTGGCATAAAGTTATACAAACGGTCTGCGATGCTGCAGCCATGTTGCCTCAATGCAGGTTTATAGGTTGGGATGTCGCTATTACAGTAAATGGTGTGGAACTAATAGAGGGGAATCATAATCCTGGTGTATTCACATTAGAGAGTTTAGGTACGCCTGGGGCATTTGCTGATGCAAAAGAGATTCTTAAATAACTTTTTTCAAGGTATGTTCAAATCTATAATTGTAGGATTAAAAAAATACAAGTACGAGCTTGATTTGTTATCTGATAGGAAAAATGTTTCAAAGTCTTATCTATATGTAGACTGTTTTTTGTCCTATGTGAGATACGGTTGTGTATTGAATCATTATGTTTTAGGGAAGTTCTATCTTAGAAAGGGTTTTGAGAGGAAGAGAATCTTAACTTATCGTAAATGGGCAAAAATGGTCAACAGAGTAAATTCGCCTCAGACGATTCATTTGCTTCAAAATAAGGTCGATTTTAATCATTTCTTTAGAAAATATATTGGAAGAGAATGGATTTATTCAAAGCGAATGACGTTAGATGATTTTTTACAATTTTCCAGTAAACATTGTGAGGCAATAGTTAAACCTATGACAGGATTAGAAGGAGAGGGGATTTATTGTCTTAAATTACCTAATGATAAAAACAGAATAAAGAGTATTTTCCTTGATTTAAAAAATAAAGATTGTTTGATAGAAGAGAAAATTCAACAACATTCTGATATGGTGTTTGGTAATAAATCTGTCAACACTATTCGAGTTTACACAATTTATGGAAAACAGAGTAGAACTCCACATGTTCTAAAAACAGTACTTCGTGTGGGAGTTGGGGACTCTATAGTAGATAATAGTCATTCAGGAGGATGCGCCTATGAAGTAGATGCTAAAACGGGTTATGTGATATCAAATTCTTATGCAGCAAATGGTTTTTCTGGATATATTCATCCCAATACAAACATCTGTATGTTAGGGGTTCATATACCATATTGGAGTGAAGTCTTGGATTTATGTAAAAAAGCTGCCGCAAAAATACCTGAATGTCAATATATAGGATGGGATGTTGCAATAACTCAAAGCGCTCCTGTTCTTATAGAAGGGAATCATTTGCCGGATTTGGATATGATAGAATTTGTAGGAAGTTATGGTTACTATACAACTATACAAACTTTTTTAAACCAATAGATTTTATTGAAATGAAGGTAATAAAATTAAATAATGGTGTAGAAATGCCGCAAGTTGGGCTTGGGACTTTTTTGATACCAGATAAGGACTTAATCAATACTATCAAAAGTGCATATAATCTTGGTTATAGGCAATTTGATACCGCTTGGAAATATAAGAACGAAACAACTATAAATAAAGCGCTAGAGACAAATGGTATAAAAAGAGAAGATATATTTATAACGACAAAAGTCAGTGCAAGTGCTTTATTTTATGGAACGTATCATTATGGTAGGAGTAGTCTTTTCAATATTAGGAATTTTAAATCTATTGATCGTGTTATTGAAGAGTCATTTGAAAATCTTGGTACAGAATATATTGATTTGTTTTTAGTACATTACCCATATCCTAACTTTATTAAATTATATCAGGCGTTAGAGAAATTCTATAAGCAAGGGCGTATCCGTGCAATTGGCGTAAGTAATTTTCTACAACCTCATATAAAAACATTGTTAGATTATTGTGATGTGATGCCTGCTGTAAATCAAATTGAAATAAGCCCATTGAATACACAAAAGGCTTTAATAAATTTTTGTCAAGAACAGAATATTGCAGTAGAGGCTATGTCTACTTTTAGTCATTTCCGTTCAGTAGAACCTAGAACGGAAATTACAGAAAGTGAAATAATTAGACCAATTGCTAAAAAATATAGTAAAAGTATAGTTCAGATTGTACTCCGTTGGTTACTGCAACAAAATATTATCTTGATACCAAAGACATGGTATTTGCCACATTTGAAAGAGAACCTCTCTATTTTTGATTTTCAATTGACAGAAGAGGAAATGAAGATAATTGATTCCATGGATCAAGGACGTTTTTTGAATTATAACCCTTGTGGCGAACAAAGAGGTGTACCCAAGAAATATAGAAATTGTGAGGCCTTTGTTCAATGGAATAAAGAAAATCCACAGCGCAGTTTCTGGGAAATTATTACATCAAAATGCAGGTAGAGTGAAACGACAAGATTTAGTTTTTAAATTTACAAACTCATCTTCGAGTGATGCGTTTATATATTAATTTTCCCTAATACTTTTAATCTGTGTTTATACAACTGTGTTAACCAAAATAAAGGTTTATCTGTGGTAGTTTGTTTTTGGAAAAAATAAATGAATATTTTCAGATCCTTAAGTTTGTAACAGCTAATGACATGATATTGCCATGTCACATTATAGAAATTGAAAGAGATATATGAATAAAAGAATTTATTTGTGTCTTGCCCACATGAGTGGCAATGAAATGAAATATATCCAAGAGGCTTTTGATACCAATTGGGTGGTTCCGTTGGGACCGAACGTGAATGCGTTTGAAGAGGAGTTGAAGAGGTTCGTAGCTTCCCCCGAACCCTCCATTGAGAGAGGAACGAGAGACCTATATAAACAACGGATGGAGGATTATCCGCAAAGTATCGCACCACATGAGAACGACTCTGAAAAGCTTTGGTTGGAGGGTGACGAACGATTGAAGGACAAGCAGGTGGTGGCATTGGCATCGGGTACGTCGGCCATTCATCTGGCACTCGTTGCTTTAGGCGTTAAAGCCGGAGATGAAGTGATATGTCAGAGCTTTACTTTCTGTGCCAGTTCGCATCCTGTTACTTATCAGGGAGCGACACCCGTGTTTGTAGATTCGGAAAAAGATTCATGGAACATGGATCCAGACCTTTTGGAAGAAGCGATTAAAGACAGGATAGAAAAGACGGGACGAAAGCCGAAAGCCATCATCGTGGTTTACCTATATGGCATGCCTGCCAAGATACAAGAGATTCAGGCTGTTGCTCAAAAATATGACATTCCTTTGATAGAGGATGCAGCAGAAGGATTGGGTTCGCGTTATAAGGGACAGGTTGTTGGTACTTTTGGACGGTTTGGCGTGTTGAGTTTCAATGGCAACAAGATGATTACTACTTCGGGAGGCGGTGCGTTGATATGTCCCGATGATGAAACTAAAAACAGAGTGATGTTTTTTGCCACACAGGCTCGTGAAGCGTTTCCATACTACGAACATGAGGAAATTGGATACAACTATCGCCTTAGCAATGTTTGTGCGGGTATTGGGCGTGGACAACTTACCGTGCTTGACGAACATATTGCGCACCACAGACATCTTGCCGACTTGTACGAAGAGGCATTCAAGGATGTAGAAGGCATTACGTTCCATGCAAATCCATCTACCGATTTTGATTCAAATTATTGGCTCAACACCATTACGTTGGCTCCCGAATTACAAGTGAAAGGTCAGGAGCATGCGTATGAGCAGGCTGTTAAAGGCGCTGTAGGCGGTGCTGCGGGTGTGGTACATGCTACTGGGAAGGTGCATACATCTTGTGAACCCAATGCGAATGTAGAAGCTATGCGCGTGGCATTGGACAAAATGGGCATAGAAAGCCGACCGTTATGGAAGCCCATGCACTTGCAGCCTGTCTATAAAAACTGCCCCGCTTATACCAATGGTGTGAGTGAACAATTATTTAAGATAGGAATGTGCTTACCGTCAGGACCGTATGTGTCAGAGAATGACGCACGTTATATCGTTCAATCTATTATAGACCAAATAAAATAGCGGTTTTTAATTTTTAGTGATTCACAAATCTTGATGCGCTTTGTAGAGTTATTATCCAAAAACAACAACATCGTATGAATTGGTTTAATAAGCTGGTAAATTGGTACTTTAAGAGAGATTCTTTACCGTATTGGTGTGTAATTTTAATAGATTGTATCATTTGCTATCTATCGGGTTTATTTGTATTTTGGCTATTCTTTAGAGGGGCAGCCACTTTAGGCAATATAAAACCTATTACGCTTACTCTTTTATTATACCTCTTTTTTAATGTCATTTCGTTCCGAATATTCCATACCTATGCGGGCATTATACGTTATTCGTCTTTTGTAGACTTGCAACGTGTGGCACTTGCCATGGGTTTGGCTTTCTTTTTTGTTTTTCTTATTCATTATCCTATCTTATTTTGGGAGGATAATCGTTGGTTAGTTCCACTCCACACAAGACATATTATATCTATCTATTTGGTTTCCACAATTTTAATGTGGACATTTAGAATCGTTGTAAAAATGGTTTATGACACGATGTTTGAGAACGAGAAGGCACAACGAACTTTAATCTATGGAGTGAAAGAAGGGGGAATAGGATTGGCAAAGCATATCAACAACCAAAAGCCACAGCACTTCAGATTAATGGGATTTATTGCTAACGAGGGCGATCCTACTCCTGGCTATTTGATGGGAAAAAAAGTTTATCGTGTTAATCAAAAATTATCTGAAGATATCCGATTAAAGAAAATAAAAAATGTATTGGTTTCGCCTCTACGTAATAAAGAGTTTAGAGATGATGTCCAGTTACAAGATCTTTTGATTAATGCTGGTGTAACAATTTACATGACCAAAGGGTTACAAGAGTGGGATAATCAAAATGCCACGAATGTAGTGAATTCTCTAAAAGAAATCAGTGTCGAAGATCTGCTACCCAGAGACCAGATTCAGATAGATATGACGAGCATTGAACACCTGTTAAGAGGAAAGAAAATACTAATTACGGGGTCTGCAGGTAGTATTGGTTCGGAGATGGTTAAACAAATCAGTAAGTTTAACCCTGCACAGATGATATTGATAGACCAAGCAGAAACGCCACAGCATGATGTTCGTTTATTGATGGGAAAAGAATTTCCTAACGTTAGCACCGAAACGATAGTAGCATCTATAGAAAACTACGAACGAATGGAAAAGCTTTTTGCTACTTATCAGCCCGACTATGTTTTCCATGCTGCTGCTTACAAGCATGTGCCAATGATGGAGGATAATCCCAGTGAGAGCATTCAGAATAATATTTGGGGTACAAAGGTTATTGCTGATTTGAGTGTCAAATATGGTGTGAAGAAGTTTGTCATGATTTCTACCGATAAAGCTGTTAATCCTACCAATGTCATGGGATGCTCCAAACGTATCTGCGAGATCTATGTACAAAGTTTGGACAAGGCTGAAAAGGAGGGAAAGGTAAAGGGGAACACACAATTTGTGACAACTCGTTTTGGTAATGTCCTGGGATCAAATGGTTCAGTCATTCCTTTGTTCCAAAAGCAAATCAAAGCTGGGGGACCAGTCACTGTTACAGATCCTAATATTATTAGATACTTTATGTTAATACCAGAGGCGTGTAAGTTGGTACTCGAGGCTGGTACTCAAGGAAATGGTGGCGAAATATTCGTGTTTGATATGGGAAGCCCAGTGAAGATAGCCGATCTTGCCAAGCGCATGATTAAATTATCAGGAGCCGAAAATGTTGAAATTAAATACACAGGACTTCGAGCTGGTGAGAAACTCTATGAAGAAGTATTGAACGATGAAGAAAGTACGTTACCATCGTTTAATCCAAAAATACGAATTGCAAAGGTTCGCGAATATGATTATGACCAGATTGAACAAAATATTCAGCAGCTCTTGGAAATATCTAAAACGTACGATGATTTGGAGATAGTGCGTAAAATGAAACAAATTGTACCAGAGTTTAAGAGTAGAAATTCTGTTTATGAGAAGTTAGATTAATAGACAAATACTTTTCTTCTTCTAATTAATGAGATGATGTCACCAGTACAAATGCTATTTTTAATCATAAGATCCTCATTTTTTAATGAGCCCTTGCCATTTACTCAATTATCACATCAAGAATATAGACGGTTGATGTATGTAGCTTCCAGGCAGACTATTGATGGAATTGTGGCTGGTGTACTTATGCGGTCTAATATTCAGTTAGATAGACAAGACGCACTACATGTGTTCTCTGTGAATAAATCCATAGAACAGTCTAATCATCGAGTTAATGCTGTGATTGTTAGGCTAAGTAGTATTCTAAAAAAAAATAATCTTGATTACATTGTCTTTAAAGGACAAACCTTTTCAAAAATTTATCCACACCCTTTAGAACGTGCACCTGGAGATATTGATTTCTTTTGTGATAAAGAATATTTTGAAGAGGCAAAAACCGTACTTGAAAAAGAATGGGGAGTTACCTTCTCTGGATCTGAATCGGAACAACACTTAGAATTTAAATATGGTCAAGTCCCGTTAGAGATGCATTATAACATGATAAAGTTTAATCATCGTCAAATTCAAAAGTATTGGGACAATATCTTAAAATCTTCCGGTAAGGATAGTTTGACTATAGAAGGTTGTCAAGTGGCAACTTTAGAACCCACTCTAAATGTACTTTATACTTTTCTCCATTTGTATCACCATTTAGTAGAGCTTGGCGTTGGACTCCGACAGTTTTGTGATGTTTTGTGCCTCTTGCATTCCTATCATCAGGTGATTGATAAAAAATCTTTAGAGAAACATTTGGTGACGATGGGCTTTATGCGTGCATTTTGCGCTATAGGGTGGGTGTTGATTCACCAAATGGGATTGCCAATCAGTGAATTCCCATTTAAGATTCAAGAATGCGATAAAAAAAAGGAGAAAGATATTTTAGATATTGTTCTTCGAGGTGGTAACTTTGGTAAGTATATATCAAGTACACCAGTGCGGTCGGGGATGAAATATAATATCGAAGCAACTTTTCGAAAATTTAGACACTACTATTTGTTTTGGAATCTATCGAGCAAAGAGATACGTGCCACAATTCTGAAAGAAATTCCAAAGAAAATTTGTTTCGCTTTAAGACTGCATGGTCTGAATAAAAAATATAAACGATAATTTATTTCAAAAACTTCTCGTGTGAGGGGATAATATTGTATTTATATAAAATATAACAGAAAAGTTATGAAAGCATTTGTATTTCCCGGTCAGGGATCCCAGTTTGTAGGAATGGGAAAAGAACTTTATGATAATAACGAAACAGCAAAGGAGTTGTTTGACAAAGCCAATGAGGTGTTGGGTTATCGTATCACCGACATCATGTTCGCTGGTACTGATGAGCAACTCAAGGAAACTAAGGTAACGCAACCTGCTGTATTCTTGCACAGTGTCATTTCAGCACTCTGTATGGGTGATGCCTTTCAGCCGTCAATGGTGGCTGGACACTCTTTGGGTGAGTTCTCCGCATTGGTTGCAGCTGGCGCATTGAGCTTTGAGGACGGTCTTAAATTGGTCTATGCTCGTGCCATGGCGATGCAGAAGGCTTGTGAGGCTAATCCGGGTACCATGGCAGCAATCATTGGTTTGCCAGATGAAAAGGTAGAAGAGATATGTCAAGAGGTGAGCAAAGAAGGAAAAGTAGTCATTCCAGCTAATTATAACTGTCCTGGACAATTGGTGATTTCTGGAGATAAGGAAGGCATTGAGGAGGCTTGCGAAAAACTAAAAGCTGCGGGAGCCAAGCGTGCGTTACCTTTGAAGGTGGGAGGAGCTTTCCACTCACCTTTGATGCAGCCTGCCAAGGACGAGTTGCAAAAGGCGATAGAGGCTACCACGGTGAATACACCTCAATGTCCTGTGTACCAGAATGTAGACGGGAAACCTTATACCGATGCAGCCAAGATTAAGGCAAACCTCATCGCACAACTGACCAGTAGCGTTCGTTGGACAACAACGGTACAGAACATGATTGCCGATGGCGCTACCGACTTTACCGAATGTGGACCTGGCAAGGCTTTGCAGGGCATGATAGGGCGCATCAGTAAGGAAGTGGCAGTCCACGGCATCTAAATACCTGTTGGGAGTACATAGTAGTCAATAGGAGTGATGTGGGAGTTAATAGATAAATGTCATTTAATCGCAAGTATTAAATTAGGTGTTGTTTGTTAACTCCCATTTTATATCTTATGAATTTCCTTTTAACTTCCATAGAAAGAACTGCTATCGTCCGTTAACTCCCTATTAACTCCTTATAAAATGACCATCTATCAAATATTTACTCGTCTTTTTGGCAATCAAAACATGACTTGCACACCCCATGGAACAATGGAAGAGAATGGAGTGGGGAAGATGAACGACATCACCACGACCGTACTCAATCGTATTCACGACATGGGGTTCACGCATGTGTGGTTCACGGGCATTGTTCGCCATGCAACGACAACCGATTATTCTACCTACGGCATCCCTCGCCAGCATCCAGCGATTGTGAAGGGAAAGGCTGGGTCGCCATACGCTATTACCGATTATTATGATGTCGACCCCGACCTTGCCGTGCAGGTGCCGAAGCGTATGGACGAGTTCGAGGCTTTGGTGAAGCGTACGCACAAGGCAGGCATGAAGGTGATTATCGATTTCGTCCCCAATCATGTGGCACGGCAATACCACTCCATTTGCAAACCTAAGGGAGTGAGAGACTTGGGAGAGAACGATGATGTAAATAAGCACTTTGATATTCACAACAATTTTTATTATTGCCCAGGCTATTCCTTTGAACCTGCCATTGATTTGTGCAAGGATGCCAGCGAACCTTATCGTGAATATCCTGCCAAATGCACGGGTAACGATTGTTTTAATGCTTCGCCCTCAGCTAATGATTGGTACGAAACCGTCAAGCTGAACTATGGCATTGATTACACCGATGCTGGTGGGCGCAGTGAACATTTCGACCCCATGCCCGACACGTGGCGACAGATGACAGACATTCTGCTGTTTTGGGCTTCTAAGGGAGTGGACGGCTTCCGCTGTGACATGGCAGAGATGGTGCCAACGGCTTTTTGGCAGTACGCTATTGGTAAGCTCAAGGCTACCTATCCTCACGTCATTATCATTGGCGAGGTGTACAACCCCAGTCTTTATCGGGCGTATATCGCTTCGGGATTTGACTACTTATACGATAAGGTGGGCATGTACGACTGTTTGCGCGACATCGTGTGTGGCAAACGTCCCGCCCATCACATTACCCGCCAATGGCAATCTGTGGATAATATTTTGCCAAAGATGCTCTATTTCTTGGAAAACCATGACGAGCAACGTATCGCCAGCGACTTCTTTTGTGGCAGTGCCGAACGTGCCTTGCCGGCTTTCATGGTATGCGCATGGCTGCACACCAATCCTGTCATGGTGTATGCTGGACAGGAGTTTGGCGAGCGAGGCATGGATGCAGAAGGATTCAGTGGTCTTGATGGTAGGACAACCATATTCGACTACTGGGCGGTAAAGTCCGTCATCGAAGGATATTATCAAAGAAGAAAAATGGATAACCACAGTAAAACGTTATCCGAAACTTATCGACAAATACTCAATTTGCGTAACCTGCCTGCCATTGCGCACGGTCAGTTCTTCGATTTGATGTATGCCAACAGTCAGCACTCGGCATTGTTCAATCCCGATGAGCAGTATGTCTTCTTGCGTAAATCGGCTGAGCAAATCTTGTTGATTGTCGTGAATTTCTCGCCCAATCAGCAAACAGTGCACGTCAACATTCCGGAACATGCCTTCAACTATTTACAAATGTCGCAAGGTAATTGCAAAGCCATTGACTTGATAACCAACAAAGAACAAACCGTGGCATGGCAAGCTGATCGGCCTTTTGTAACACAGGTGATGGGCTATGGCGGTAAAATTTATGAAATAAAACGTCATGAAGTCTGATTTTTCAGCTCTAATCTACTCGAAAACTCCCCATTCTCGTCAAATGACAGAGGATGGGGAGTTTTCGTTTAGGGTTCTTTTGTTCGTTTCTACATTTATGGCTATCTTTGTTTGTTCATAAAATAATAAAATCGTGTTGGAAATTCAAGAGCGGGAAGTATCATTCCCACCAGCCCATACTGCAGAGCATTTACTCAATCAGTTGATGCATAGAATGTTTGGATGTGAGCGTTCAAACAATGCACACATTGAGCGAAAGAAAAGCAAAATGACGTTTATTCTCGATCGTAAACCAGACAAACGTGACGAGAAAGAGATTGAAACTCGTATGAACGAGTTGATACAACAAGATATGCCCGTTATGTTTGAAGTGGTTGACAGGCGGCATCTTCCCGAAGGAATTAGCTTAGACCGCCTGCCTGCCGATGCTTCCGAAGCGATTCGCATTTGCCGCATTGGCGATTACGACGTTTGTCCGTGTATCGGAAAACATGTGCGTTCAACCTCGCAAATAGGACGGTTCGAACTGTTGGGAACCAACTGGGACGAACATAAAAAAACTTTTAGAGTTCGGTTCAAAATCATTCCATAGGGCTACTTTCTCATAGCTACACACTTCTTTTAAAACTCATTTTCATTGTGATGGAACAAAATATGGATTCTATAGATCACGAACGTATTCCAACCAAGCATTTTAATCGTGCCCCTTTGCTGGCTCACCTGAGCATGTTCTCAGCCTGTGCCATTTGGGGACTCATGGCTCCTATTGGCAAAGATGCCATGCTGCATGGGGTGAATGGTGTGAGTATGGTTTCGTTCCGCGTGCTGGGCGGAGCCATCTTGTTTTGGGTGAGCTCGCTTTTTGTCAAGCACGAGCATGTACCCCTACGGGATGTGTTGTGGTTTATTGGTGCCGCTGTTTTCGGATTGGTCTGCAATCAATGTTGTTTTACCATCGGTTTAAGCTACACTTCTCCCATCAATGCCAGCATTGTCACAACCTCTATGCCTATATTTGCCATGGTGTTGGCAGCACTCATTTTGAAAGAACCCATCACGGGTAAAAAGGCAATGGGCGTGTTGATAGGATGTTGCGGTGCGCTGATTTTGATATTAACCAGCATGACCGCAGGCGATGCCAAGGTTGGCGACATTCGCGGCGACCTGATGGTCATGGGAGCGCAGCTGTCTTATGCGTTTTATTTGTCTACATTCAACAAGTTGGTGAAGCGATATTCGGTCTTTACCGTCAACAAATGGATGTTTCTATGGGCCACCTGTCTCATCTGGCCGTTTTCTTTCCGTGAAGTCATGGATATTCCTTGGGCGGCTGTTTCTACTAAAACCTGGTTGGAAACCGCCTATGTTGTTTTCTTTGGTACGTTTGTCGGATACATCCTCGTCATCTCAGCCCAACGCGTGTTGCGCCCCACGGTGGTCAGTTCCTACAACTATGTGCAGCCCATTGTGGCCGTGGTCGTGACGGTACTCACGGGAATGGGCATTTTCAAATGGACGCATGGCCTTGCTGTTCTCATGGTGTTTGTGGGCGTATGGATGGTCACCAAGTCAAGGTCGCGTCACGACATGATGGACAATAAGGACGAGTTGACTCGTGATTCGGCATAGCACTCTGCAAAAAATGTCAGTAAGGTCTGTGAAGAAAAGCAACTTTTTTCGATAAACAAATAGAACAAAAAAGATATTTATTTTTGTGAAATTTGGATTTTTGTTGATCTTTGTATATCAATTTAAAGCTAACCAAATATGAAGCGAACACTTTTATGGGCCTTCTGCAGTCTCTTTGCAATCTTCGCGAGTGCCCAGCAGCCTGTTGATACTGCTGTGAAACCAGACCGCACAGAGGCGCTGCCGAACATGATTCGACTGAATTACGGGCTTGGCATCATGACATCCAAGTTCGAGGATGTGAGAGAAACTTACAATTCAAGCTCAGTCCTAACGCTGAGCCTTGACTATGAGCATTTGTGGGATAATGGGCTGGGCTTTGGCATTCATGCCAGCCAAAACCACTTTAGTAAGCCCAACTGCAATGTACTCTTCGTGGGAGGTAGCTTTGTCGCCACATGGACAACCGACAAAGGCTGGCGATGGGAAGGTGCGGTAGGCATGGGCTTTGCCCGCAATGATCTGGAACAGCGGGACCAGGAAAACGGGCTTGGACTTCTTACCATTCTTGGTTGCACTTATAAGTTGTCATACCATTGGGGCATCGGAGCCGACCTCAGGCAGCTCACTTCCATCTATCGTAAGCCCGCCGGATGGGAGGGGCGGTATGGGTTCAACCATTATCAGTTAGGCATCGGCCTGGCTTATTTGTTTTAACCGTGAGCACCGTTGCCACATTCTGACGAAAACAAGGACAAACACTATTAATCTCAGTTAGATATGAAAAAGATTCAAACAAGCACTGCCGCCGTAGCTATGAGCCTGCTGCTGGCCACGGCTTCTTTCGTTCAAGCTCATGCTCAAAATGAGGCGGAACAGGTAGAAAAAGAGCATACGCACAAGTGTGTGAGCATTAAATACTGCAACAGTAACGAGGAATTGGCTGCAGGCGAATGGAAAACTGCCGACAGCGTGACCGTGATCACCAAGACGCGCAACCAGCAGATGTGGTGGGGCGGAAACGATTTCAGGTTCGACTCGCACGATAAACAGGTTAAGAAGCTGCTCAAGAAGGATGCTTTTGCCATCATGTATGGCGACACGCTCTTGCTGAACACCCGTCCGTACAAGGATCGTGGATGTGCTTTCGGCAATGGATATGCCCGAGCCTTCAAGATGAATGACGGCCATCTACTGCTCACCTACCTCAATGTGCAGGAAATGAGCAGTCGCGCCACCATGGGTGGAATGTTCGGCCTCATTGGTGCGTTGGCCACGGCTGCCGCCTCCAAGAAACTAGCCAGCCAGAATGTGTGCTACATCATCACGCCTGGCAACAAGAAGGCCTTGATTGTTGACGAGAAACTCATGGCGGTTTTGCTCAACGATCATCAGCTCCTACTCGACGAATACCGTTCTGTAGAAAAGAAGAAACGGCTCCATGCAGAGACTGTCATGCCGCTGTTAAAGAAGGCCGGCCTGCTGTAAGTGAAAAAAGGTCGTGAGCTTTTGGAGTAGACAGGTCAGCAGGTGTGCTGTTTGCCCGTTTCCTCATCATAGAGATTGTCAAATTGTTGTCTTAGTTTTTCTGGATTCTCTATGATGCTGCGGATGGCTTTCAGGTGCTTTTCGTTAGGCGAGTTGGGTATCCATAGTTTGATGTAGCCTGTGTTGGAATATTTTTCTTGCAGGTGAGCCAGAAAGCGACGCCACTGTTCTTCGCGATTCTTTCCCGGCTCGTTTTCCAGCCCAAACTGTACCGCGCGGCGAAAAACATGCTCTGGGTCGAGGTCTCTGTCAGCCTCGGCCACAATCTTTCCATAGATACTGCGTGGCGAATGGGATGCGCTGGCACGGTGATCTTCAACGGCTTCGCGCATGATGCGTATCTGTTCTGGTGAGAACCATCGCTTCAATCGTGCGTCAGCGGCAAGAATTTTTCCTCCAGTGAGATGATGAATGGCTCTCGGTCCAGACATGCCAATGTCGTGATAGGCCGCTACGGTGTATGCCATGTTTACGTCTGCCCCCATCCTTTTGGCCAGCTCGAGGCTTCCTCTGATGACATGCTGCACATGCCCCAATCCATGCGAAAGGCCAAATTCGTTGTATTTCGGAAGGATGTTTTGCTCGATGAAAGCCATTAAATCAAGGTTTACATTGTTTTCTATCATGCCCATGGGAGTTTGTTGCAAATGTAAGAATAATTGTTTATTTTTGCAAAACAATCTCAAGAAGATTCAACGAAAAACTATTTGTATGCATGCACCTCGTGTTCAACGCAACTCTCTTCAAGCTTGGCTCTTGGCCATGCGTCCCAAAACTTTGTCGGGTTCGGCTGTTCCCGTGATGATTGCCACAGCGTTGGCACTGTCGATGACCAATTGGAACGTTCGCATAGTGCCGGTACTGCTGTGTTTCCTCTTTGCTTTCATCATGCAGATAGATGCCAATTTCATCAACGATTATCTTGATTTCAAGCGTGGAAATGACGATGAAACTCGACTGGGACCACGCCGTGCTTGTGCGCAAGGGTGGATTTCGCCGCAAGCCATGCGCATGGGTATTGTCGTAACAACCTTGCTGGCTTGCGTGGTTGGACTGCCTTTGGTTTGCTATGGCGGTGTCGAAATGGTTTGGGTTGGGCTTCTTTGTGTGTTGTTTTGTTTCCTCTACACCACGCATCTGTCTTATCTCGGACTGGGTGATCTCCTGGTTCTTCTCTTCTTTGGCCTTATTCCTGTTTGTGTAACCTACTATTTGGCGATGCCGTCAACGATGAATCACGTCACTTGGGAAGTGGTGTTGAGTTCGCTGGCCTGTGGAATTATCATTGATACCTTGTTGATTGTTAACAACTATCGTGATTTGGAGAACGATCGACGGGCGCACAAGATGACCTTGGTAGTACGAATGGGTGAAGCCGCATCATGCAAAGTTTATCTCATGCTGGGATGGTTGGGGTGCCTGTTGGGTATTGTGTTTTTGTTCAATGGGCATCCTTGGGCTTTCATCTTCCCGATGATTTATTTGGTTTTGCATACGCATACTTACCGTCGCATGCGAATCAAACAAGGTAAGGCATTGAATCAAATCCTTGGTGAGACAGGGCGGAACATCTTTATATATGGCGTGCTGGTTTCCCTCGGGCTCCTTGTTTAAGGGCGGTTCTATAAATTAGCTTTGTTAGATTTTGAGCTTATTTTTGAATCAAAAAGAAGCCAAAAGATAACAAAACGTATTTATAAAAAAATAATGACTATATGCGGTGGTAATTTATAGAACCAGCCTTAATTGAAGAAGTTCCAGCTCAACCCAAAGCGGATGATGCTGCCGTTGAGCGGATAGTGAGGAACAAGGAAACTTGCCTTTGTGCCGCTGCCCGCATTGGCATGACTGTACATCACGAAGAAGCGTGTTTGTTGCAAGTGGAAGTTGGCGTACGCGTTCACGATAGGGTAGTTGCCTATTTCAACGCGGTCGGTATTTTCCTGCACAACAAACTGGCCCAAGGCTGGACTATAGTCAGGTGCATAGTACTTGGTGAAGTAGCGTACGTCCGCACCCACATCACATTTCAGTACCTTGGCTATCTTCAATCGGAAAAAAAGATTGGAGTAAATGTTGAGTTTTGGTAATGGCAACGCCGTTTGACTGGAAGAGTTTTGGAAGGTAATGACCGATTCCCAGTGCAAAGGTCCCCATGCTACATCCTGCGACAATGAGGCCGTTAGCACGTTTATTGCCTCACTGCTTTGCCGAACGCCAACCTCTGTACCGATACGCTGATACTGATTGTTGATGGTATAGGCTTGTGCCAGGTAGGTATAATTGGTCAATTCGTCCATGGCAATGCGCAGTGAAGTCTTGGTCTTAGCATAACTCAACAAGCCTTGAATACGCGTGTGTGTGGTGCTACTCAAGTCATCATTATCCCAGAGGAAATGACGTCCGTGATAATGACGGTAGTAAAAGGTGGGCTGATAGCGATGGAAGAAACCGCTCGCAGCCAACTGTACGGTGTCACCAAACAGCTTGAAGTTGAGGTCGGCGGTGGCGTTGATGTCTATCTTGCCTGCATCTCGCCCTGCAACACCCACCTCACCGGTCACTTCGTAGTGGAAAGTTTTGCCTTGTGTCTTGCTCAATTGTCCGCCGACGTATACGGAATTCTCGTTGTAAGTGACTGTTCCAACTGTGTCGGGGAGCGTGAAATGCCGCAGTTCATGACTGACAAAAGCTTTCAAACCCGATTTGGCCCATTTGTTAAACCCTTCCAAGAGCGATAGTGCAAACGTGTTGTGCACACGGTAGTGCTTGGTCTTGTCATAAATAGAGTCACCTCGTAGCCATTCATCCATCTTGTATGTGTTGGCATAGTAGTTGTCTGGCGTCTGGTATGCTTGATAGATGCGGGTGTAATTGTCGAATTTCAGCGTGTGTATGAAGCTGGTCACGGGCACGTATTCGTTCTTTACCCAAGCCGTATCCTTATTTTCTTTCTTTTGTTTTGCCAACAAACTGTCTGCTGCCTGTTGACCGTTCACGACAATACGGCCACTGTCTTGCGCTGCCGGAGTTGTAGACTCAATGCCCGCGATGACCGCGTCATCAGGCCTGCCGGCCAACGGTTCTGTTTTTTTCAGGTCGTCATCGTTCAGTGTTCTGCCCTCTTTCTTGGCCTGTTTCCTGGCCTTTTGCTTGGCTTTCTTCGCCTCATTTTCTTTCTTGGCCTCCATGGCAAACTTTTTTGCCTTAATCTCTTCAGCCGTCATGGGTACTTTTCGATTGAAGCCAACGTTGTATCTATGACTGAAAAAGACGTGCTGATTATCGTTACGGTTCCAGTTCTGCTGTAATACCGTCGGTATTTCTGATGTTTGGTAGTTATCGTCAAAGCTTTCTGGATTGGTGATGAATTTGTCATCAGTAATACCTCCATTCTCTGTATTCTTCTGATGATTGGTCGATAAGAGCAGGTGTGCTTGATACCGTTCGCCGAGATAGGAACCGTACAGGGTGTAGTTGAAATGTGAAGACGCTTGGTTAGAATAATATCCACGTCCGTATAGATAATCAAATTTAAATCCAAGTCCTATCTTATTGCCCGCATTGACGGCAAACTTAGCCGTGAAATGATCCTCCCCGTTGGTGCGGTTTCCAGCCGTATTGTATGTCAAGTTGGTGATGGGCGACAGTGTGTTGGTGAAATGAAAATCGCCCGGAGCAACAATGAAGTAGTCATAAGGTTGCGTAAAGATAAACTGTTGATCAGCACGTTGGCGATCAACGAATAGCCTGTTGATGCGTGGTGCCCCCAGATTGCCCGTAGAATTGTATTCACCGCGCATGCCCGTTGTAAAGATGCTGTTGGGATACATGTGTGACAAGGTGTCGGGAATGGCAGGAATGATGTCACCAAAACGTTCGTTGACCGTCCAAACCTTCAACCCTTTCGGAATCTCTTTGTTCTCATGGGTCGAGTCGTTGGACATGCCATCTCGGCGCGTGATGTTACCACTGGGATCTATTTGATTATAGTCGTCTATCTGAGCAACCATAGTCAACGACGATAGTAAAAGGAATATGGATAATAAAAATCGAGTCATTTGTGGAATATGCGAATGCTGCATTCGGCCATCTTGAAGAACATGGCGGTTAGGATGATGATGATTCCAAGTGTTTCTTTTTGTGTAAAGAAATAGAAGATGACGCCTACCACGGCACCAATCATGAAGATGATGTTGAGTATGTTTCGAATCCAAAAGATTCTATCGCGTGGCGTTACGCCAGTTCCTCTTTGTCGTCTTGGGTATTTTGCACTCATATAGATGTCGTGTTATTGCTTGAAAAATAGCTTTTACCAGCGTTTCGGGCCCGCCTGATGATGCTCAGCCAGGTATGGTTTGTCAGCGAAGTCGATAGGAAATCTGACTGAATATCTCATCTTTGCGGTCGATAGTATTGCGGCGAAACTTTGATGAAAGGGGACGCAAACGGTTCTTTTTCTTGTTGATGGCCACCTCGTCGGTAATCCATTCGTCTGCACTGACAGACATGTGTGTGGGCCGTCCCTTCTCATAGTCGTAGTGTATGCGGCTCATCGTGAGCTCCAAGTGGTTGTCTGTGCACTTGGCAATCAGCGTGTAGTCGAATTCTGTCCGGTCTAATGACAGGAATGACTTACTGAATTCCAACCACTCAGTGTATCGTGCGGCAATGATATTCTGTTCTTCATTGACCAAGGCGATGTGGCTATTGAGTTGATTTTCGCCTTTTGTCAATTCATCAAGATATTGATAGGTGATGTCGTAAATCTGCTTGGCCGTTTTCCCCGGAGCCTTAAAATCGAGGGTGAATACCACTTTGCCATCGGCATCTTGCGGTACACCTCCCTCCAAATACTTGGAATCATATTTGTCTGTCTTCGGCATAGTGACCTTTGAACTGACCGATTTCTGCTGCGAGCCACTTCTTTGATTGCTCTCGTTCGCGCTATTGTCTGGGATGGACCAGCCTGATGACGAACCTGCAACAGCTTTCTGCGCATCTTCAACAGTCTGTCTTGCCTTCTTCTTAATCATCTCTGCTTCCATCTTGTATCGAGCTGCCTCCTTGTTGGCACGTTCTATTTCAGCTTCAATTCGTGCTTTTTCGGCCTGTTTAGCTTTGTCTTTGGCAGCTTTCTTGGCCTCTGCAGCAGCTCGTTTTGCTGCTTTCTTGGCCTCTTTGACGGCTTCCTTGGCAGCCTGCGCTTCTTGTTTGGCCTTTTCCAATTGTTGCTCCAGCGTTAAAACGGTCTGAGCTTGGATTATCAAAGGCATGGCTAAGAGAATGGCGATGACAAACTTTCTCATATTTTAATCGGTTGATTCAGTCTACAAATGTATATATTTTCTGCGTAAATGACGCACAATTTGAGAAGATTAACGAAAAAGGAAGAAATCGATTCCTTGCACTACAACCGCTGCAAGTTATACTTTCTCACTGTTAGAAGAATATAAATTACCTTACCCTATTTTGCCTGTTTCTAATTCTTGTTGCTGGTGCCATGATAGAGTCTCATCCTAACTGTCCTCCCATTCTTTTGCACAGACTGGCGATGTCGTCTACCATACTTTCGAACGATTGCGTATGTACAAAGCCATAGTGCTTGTCTATAAAGTCAATACCCTTGAAACGACTCAGATAGCCGAAAGCCTCTTTCATGGTAAGGCCGAACCGCTTTCCAAACTCATGAATGAAAATCATCGTCCATTCTAATTTGTCTTCTTTGCTGTATTCCATGAAGTGTCCTCCTTTTTATATTGACTACGGAAGAAAAACTGCCCGCTGCCCGCCATGTCGTGCGTGTTCTTGATGCTGCATTTGCTGTATATGCTTGGCCTCTCTGTGAGGGTTCTTATCAGCCTTCACCTCCTGTTTGCCCATTTTCAACTGCTACTTCAGAGCCAAGATGAGCTGGGGGGTGTCCCATCATAGAAATGACTAAGAAGGTGACTGTACCAAACTTTCTCATCATCCAGTTGATTGATTCATTTCACAAATGTATATATTTTCTGCGTAAATGACGCACAATTAGAGAAGATTAATGAAAGGAATGATTTCAACATTAATGATACTACCGTTACAAATTATCCTTTCAGTCTGTAAGCGGAAGTAATATGATAATGGTATGCGCGTATGATTTTTCTTGACAAGCAACCTCTTTATATTTTGCGTATTTACCATCAACAGATCTTATGTTTGTAAATACGCCAAAAATCAGCTGTTTTTGTATATCATTGGTGGTTAATGATTTACGGAAATCTCATATTGGATGAGCTAAAAATTCAAGTCTTTTTACGTAAAATATCAATGCTTTAAGAGGGCAATTTGCATGCTTTTGCCCCACAATAGCTTACAGATTGGGCACCAAAAGGATGCATTTACTTGAGGAAAAAACATGCTTTTAGGGTGAAAACCGAGTTTTCTTGCCAAAAAATCTCCAGTTTACATCCTGTTTACCTATCGTTTTTTTCTAAATTGGAAGTTTGTTAGTACCGTTTTTAGGGCATTTTTTGGTAAAAAAAGAAGACGATATACTTGTTATAATGTGTAACGATTCAGCATCTGTCCTGTAAATCTTGAACATTGAAAGGTGAAGTTATTTCTGTTCCAACATCGCCTGCAGCCTTACGATTTCATCTCTGTACTGGGCGGCTTGCAGGAAATCCAAGTCCTTGGCTGCTTGTTTCATCAAGGCAGTGGTGTTGGCAATGCTCTTCTCAAGTTGTTCGCGTGTCATTCGCAATACAATCGGGTCGGCTGCAAAGGCACCACTCTCTGCCTCCATATACGCCTGTTGGGCGGCAAGGGTGGGGTAGCGTCGGTCTTTCTCATCCTCTTTCGAAGTGGGCAATGCGTTCTTGATTTCTTTGATAATCTGCTGTGGCGTGATGTGGTGCTCCTCATTGTATTTCAGCTGAATGGAGCGGCGGCGAGTGGTTTCGTCGATGGTGCGCTGCATGCTTTCGGTGATGGTGTCGGCATACATAATCACCTTTCCGTTGACATTTCGTGCGGCTCGTCCTGCCGTCTGTGTCAAACTGCGGTGACTGCGCAAAAAACCTTCCTTGTCAGCGTCAAGGATGGCCACGAGCGAAACCTCTGGTAAATCCAGACCCTCGCGCAGCAAGTTGACCCCAACCAAAACGTCAAAAACGCCAGCACGCAGGTCGGTCATGATTTTGACGCGGTCGAGGGTGGCCACGTCGCTGTGGATGTAGTTGGCGCGCACGTCATGGTTCAGCAGGTATTCGGTCAGCTCCTCGGCCATACGCTTGGTCAGTGTGGTGACCAGGACACGTTCTTCGCGCTCGGTGCGTTGTAGGATTTCGTCCAAAAGGTCGTCAATTTGGTTTTCGCTGGGACGCACATCGATTTCCGGATCGAGCAGTCCCGTGGGACGAATGATTTGTTCCACCACGACCCCTTCGGCCTCTTGTAGCTCATAGTCGGCTGGGGTGGCCGATACATAGATGGTTTGATGGAGCATGTCGTGGAACTCTTCAAAGCGCAGTGGACGGTTATCAAATGCCGCAGGCAGGCGGAATCCGTACTCTACGAGATTCTGCTTGCGGGCCCTGTCGCCACCGTACATGGCACTGATTTGCGGCACGCTGACATGACTCTCGTCGACAACGAGTAGAAAATCTTTTGGAAAGAAGTCTAAAAGGCAATAAGGCCGCTGTCCGGCTTCACGTCCGTCAAAGTAGCGCGAATAGTTCTCTATGCCGCTGCAGTGGCCCAGTTCCTTGATCATCTCCATGTCGTATTCCACACGTTCCTTGATGCGTTGTGCTTTGATGGTGTCACCCAGGTCGTTGAAGTAGTCAATTTGCTTCAACAAGTCGTCCTGAATGGCGCGGATGGCATGCTCGGTCTGTTCTTTTGTCGTAACAAAGAGATTGGCGGGGTAAATGTGATATTCCTCAAATTCTTCCAATCGGTGGAAAGTCACGCTGTCCACTTCCTCGATGCTGTCAATCTCTTCGTCCCACCAGGTGATGCGAAGAATGTTGTTAGAGTAGGCCATCGCAATGTCTACCGTGTCGCCTTTGACGCGAAAATTGCCACGTTGCAGGTCGATGTCATTGCGGACATACAGCGCTTCTACCAACTTTCGTAAAAAATCATTACGATCTAATCGCTCGCCTTTCTTTACCGTAATGATGCTGTTGGTCATGGCCGAGGGACCTCCCATGCCGTAAATGCACGAAACGGAAGAAACGACGATAACGTCTTTTCTTCCTGATAACAAAGCACTTACCGCACTCAATCGCAGGCGGTCTATCTCGTCGTTGATGGCCAGGTCTTTCTCAATATACAGGTCGGTCGTAGGAAGATAAGCCTCGGGCTGATAATAGTCATAATAAGATACATAATACTCTACCGCGTTCTCGGGGAAAAAGCCCTTCATCTCTTCGTAGAGCTGGGCTGCCAGCGTCTTGTTATGACTCAGAATCAGCGTTGGCTTTTGTACGTTGTTGATGACGTTGGCCACCGTGAAGGTCTTGCCCGATCCGGTTACACCGAGCAACACCTGAGCCGAATCACCCCGATGAATGCCATCGGTGAGTTGCTGAATGGCTTCTGGTTGGTCGCCCGTGGGTTTGTATTTTGACGTGAGTTTGAAATTCATCCTGAATGTGTTGAAGGATTGCCTCTTGGCATGCAAATGGCTGCCCAGACATGCAAAAGTACAAAAATATCCGTTATAAAGGTTAATTATTTGCGAAAAAGCATTCTCTTTACTTTGTAAATCGATGGATTATATGTACTTTTGCACACCAAAGATCATGTCAATGAAGAAACTGTTTTTCATTTCCACTATATGCGTCGCATTGTTGTTCAGCAGTTGTGCCAATGAGTTCAATGCGGTTTACAAGTCGACCAACACGAACTACCGCTATGAATATGCGAAGGAGTGCTTTTTTAAAGGTAAGTATACTCGGGCCATTACCTTGCTGAACGATTTGATTGTTGTTCAGAAAGGTACCGAGAATGCGCAAGAAAGCCTTTACATGTTGGCTATGGCGCAGTACAAAAGTGGTGACTATGAGAGTGCTGCCCAAGCGTTCAAGCGATATGTTCAAAGTTATCCGAAGGGGAAATACGCTGAGTTGGCGAGCTACTATGTGGGCGAAAGTCTGTACATGTGCACGCCCGAGCCACGTTTGGACCAGTCGCAAACAGTTTCAGCCATCGCCTCTTTCCAGGAGTTTTTGGATCTTTTTCCAGACGCCAAACTGAAAAACAACGCGCAGAACAGGCTCTTTGAGTTGCAAGACAAGCTGGTGAAAAAAGAGCTGTATTCGGCACAGTTGTATTATGACCTTGGCCCTTATTTCGGCAACTGCACCAGCGGCGGCAACAATTACGAAGCATGTATCATTACAGCAGAGAATGCATTGAAGGATTATCCCTATTCATCCCTGCGTGAGAAATTTGCCGTGTTGGTGATGAAGAGCAAGTTTGAGTTGGCTGAACAGAGTGTTGAGGAGAAGCGGTTGGAACGCTACCAGGATGCAGAAGATGAGTGTTATGGATTTATCAACGAGTATCCCGACTCGAAGCAACGCGCCTTGGCCGAAAAGTTTATCAAGAAATGCAAGGAGGTTACGAAGACAGGAGAGTCTAATTCGTAGAAATGCAAGGAGATACTGCCTTTTATGCTGGCAATACAACGAGAGTAAAATCATCAACTATATATTTTGAATAAGTCATTGTCCGGTAAGATGACAATGCCCAACAGATAAGGATTTATAAAAAATGGATTACAAAAAGTCAAACGCACCCGTCAACACGACTACCCGCAACATCATGGATTTGTGTGAAGAGACGGGAAACATCTATGAAAGTGTGGCAATCATTGCGAAGCGTTCTAATCAGATTGCAGCAGAGATTAAACAGGATTTGAATAAAAAATTAACGGAGTTCGCGTCTTACAACGACTCTTTGGAAGAGGTGTTTGAGAATCGTGAACAAATAGAAATTTCGCGTTATTACGAGAAGTTGCCCAAACCTACTTTGCTGGCTACACAGGAATTTATAGAAGGTAATGTTTATTACCGTGATCCTTCTTTGGATAATAACGACGAACAAGCATGATTCAACGAAAGCAAACGCTGTACCTGCTCTTGTCTTTGATAGTGACGGTGGCATGTCTGTGCATGCCCGTCGCCATGTTAGAACCGCAGGGGATGGGGCTGTCAACCTTGATTTATAACCTTGGGACAGTCGTGCCCGATCAAGGAATCAATTTTAGCAACTGGCCTCTTTTCGCCCTGTTGGTGGTGACTATCCCTTTGGAAGCCTGCGCTATTTTTTTATACCGCAAACGACCTTTGCAGGCTAAACTTTGCGCATGGAGCATTGTTTTCTGTCTGGCATGGTATGTTTATTATGCATTCGCCCTGCTGAATGGTTTTGGTCATGAGTATACCTTCCATCTTCAGTTTGCGGCATGTTTACCTTTGGTTGCCATCATCGCATTAGTTTTGGCGCGCCGGGGTATCATCCATGATGAAAAATTGGTGAGGTCAGCTGACCGAATCAGATAAAGTAGCAACTCCACATAGCTCTTTATAGCAACGAAATTGCACGGAACGACAAGAACGTTTCGTGCAATTTCGTTGTGACAGACATCACAATAGTGAGTGAAGCAAGAATGCTTACTGTTTAGTTGTAGGTTTGGCAACAAGTCAAACAACAAATGATTAAAGAGAATCGGCTGTGTGGTCTTGGGACCACACAGCCGATTTTGAATTATTGTGCTCTGCATGAGCTGTGGAATAGAAGGTAGATGCTTGGAATGATTTTCCTAGTCAGTCGAGAATGTTTTTGCAGGTCAGTAATTACTTACTAACATGTTTTCTACATGCTTGGTAAGCACTGCCATGCTTTTTACTTCTCATTTTCTTTTACTTCTTCTAAACAATTTCAATGAGTTCGTTGAAGCATCTCCGATCTTTTTTAAAGTTCGCTACATCAAACTTACTTTCCACACCATTACGCCTCCGTTGGTATAAAGGAAAGCCACGATGACAGACTTCTTGTCGGGTGCGATTTGTGTGACGACATCTGCCGTAGTATTGATGTTGGGACCGTATGCGGGATCAAGAGGGAACTCAAGCCACCCATTCCATTTGCGCGTATGTGCCAATAGTTGTGTGTTGGTGGTAGTTCCAGCAGGATCTTTCATCACCAATCGAACATTATAAATCTCTCTCATCCAGTTATTTACATCTCCTTCGATGTAAAACATGTATTTTGCTCCCATCAAATCTACATAATCGAATGCAGTTCCTCCGCCAAGCCACTGGTGGAAAATACCTTGCACATGATGTGACGAGGAATAAAGAGGTTTGTTGGTATGGCCGTCCATGTACGTGATGGCCACCTTCGGTTGTTTATCTACATAGCGTGAAATGAAATAGTTGCTATTTTCACCAAGCTCTATAGGCACGATTTGAGGCATCAAGCCCATTTGGTAACCTGGGTCATATTGTATCTTTTCAGGTTGTTGCGATACTGGTTTTCCGTTTTTGATTTCCCATCTGAGGAAAACGTTCTGGAACGAAACGCCCATATACAAGAATGCATGCTCCTTGATGTTGCCTTTGACGTAGAATTTTCTTCCTACGTCTTTGTTTCCTGCAAATTCGTCTAAGTTAACATCATACGAAAACAGCAGTTTGGGTTTGGCGTTTACATCCTCCCACCAAAACATGTGTATGGTGCTGGTGCCGTCTTTGGGCATCCATCTATTCATGTAGAAGTTGGTTGAAACAATGTTTCCTGCATCGTCGTTGGCTATAAATAAGGGTACGGTGCGGGTAAGTGTATTCCAATCAACCCCCTCCATAGACAAAGTGCCCGCCTTTGTTCCGTCTTTCAGATTGTAATAGTCAAACTTTGTGCGTTCGTGTATGACCAAATAATCTCCACTGATGGCTAAGCCGCCGTTATTGTGCTTAACGAAATTCAGTTGGGATCCTGTCTTTCTCCACAGCTCATCTACTTGGATGGCAGTTGGAACAACTTTCAAATCAACTGTATATGTTTTCTTGTCCCCATTGGCTGCAATAACATCAAAGCTCACAGGCTTTGTAAAATCCATGTATTGCCCAAGTGGTATGCTTGATTCTACTATCGCGTTGTTAGGAGCGTTTACTGACATTCTGATTTTTGTCAGGTCAGTCTTGATGCTTCCGTCCATTTCGAGTTTAATCATGTTGTTGGCATCAGGAGCAACGGTGAAATCTGATTTTGTACCATCTGGTAACATAATCGTTATGCCACTAATGTCATTGCCCGTTGTGGGTACCAATGTATCTGCTTCTTGGCACGAAAACATGAGCAGTAGGCCAAGAACTGACACCGTAATTTTATCTATTGTTTTCATTGTTCTGCTTGATTAATTTTACCATTTATCTATTTGCTTGCATTTCGGATTATTTTTGATTTCCGATGCTGGTATTGGGAATTGATAATATCGTTCTTCAAAATGCCGGTCTTTACCGTCGCAGTCAATTATCTGGTAATTGAAGGATCCGTCTGTTTGCTTGGTTATCTTCATACCGTGCATGCGTTTGCCTCCTAAGACGTCAAGAGCCATGTTCCAGCGTCTCAAGTCCCAATAACGTTGCCCTTCAAAAGCAAGTTCTATTTTCCGTTCTTCGCGAATAATGTTCCGCAGACTCTCTTGACCCGTAGATGAAACAGCAGGCAACTTTGCTCTACTTCTTACTTTGTTCAATGGGATAAGAGCTTCAGCGGTCTTACCCATCTCGTTGAGTGCTTCAGCTTGGTTCAATAGTACTTCTGCATAACGTACTTCGTTCCAACAGGTGGTGCCTTTAACGGTCATGTCCTTGACGCTTTCGTTCAGCAATTTGCGTATATAGTAGCCAGTAGTAGTGGCGTTAGGGTACGCCTCAATGTCAAACGGCTTAAATCCATCTTTACCTCCCACGAAGGTTTCAATGGTTCTTCCTTTCCAGGTAGCGCCATTATATAGAATAGAAGCGTAAAAGCGAGGCTCCCTGTCCTTATATGGGTTGGCGGCATGCTTTGGGTTGTTCCAATCGAAATTGCTTCCATCAGCCATGCGATAGGAATCTACAAGCTCTTGTGTTGGAACAGCTAAACACTTTCCGTCCGTATTGGTTTCAGGAAAGTCACCTTTCGGACTATATTGCTTGTCAAATAGCGTTGAATGCGTTAGCTGACCATGGAAACGATAGCCTAAAACAGTTTCCTTGCAAAAGTCGGGTTGATTGAATACGTCTGCATAATTCGGCATGAGGTCATATAGCTCGCCCTCTTTCGCTACTACCTTTGCAGCGGCATCAGCAGCCTTGTCCCAGCGCTTGGCATACAACATGGCACGCGACTTGAATCCATAGACTGCACCCTTTGTAATGCGTCCTAAATCCTTTTTGGGCCAAGTGTCTGGCAAGTTCTCTGCGGCAAAATCAAGGTCGCTTTCAATGAAATCCCAGCATGCGGACTCGGGACTTCTTTCCTTGAAAGCCTCATTGGGGCCGTCAATGTTATCGCGGATTACAACGCTGCCATGCCCCCTTACCAGCATGAAATAAAGGTAAGCCCTGAAGAAACGTGCCTGTGCCTCCATTATCAGTTTCTCCTGGTCACCGTATTTTGCATAGGTCTTTAATCCGTACAAAAATTCGTTAATGCGCCTGATGCGGTTATATTCGTATGTATAATCACTCAATGGATTGCCTTGTGGACTGATACCTCCGGTGTAGACCACCTTGTTGACATCACCTCCGGAGCCGCCCATGACATTTGCGCTGTACCGAAGAATGTCAGAGAAACCATCAGTAAGACTTACTCCAGCATACTTTACGCCATAAGGTCCGTATTCGTAAATAGGTTTGTAAAAGCCATTGATGTACAAATAGGTATTGTCTACGGAACTCCACGCATCCATCTCGGTATATTGTGCTCTTGGTTCAGGATCTAAAAAATCAGAACAACCTGATAAAATGAATGCGGATACCAAGATTGTCAAGATATTATTAATAGTTTTCATAGTCTTGGAATAATATATTAGAATGTGAAATTGATGCCAAACTCATATGTACGCTGTTGAGGATAATAACCATTGGTTATTTCAGGAGTTTCGGGGTCAATGTTGTATTTCGTCAATTCTGACCATGTAAACAGATTTCCTCCTGTGAGCGTAAGACGAATATTGTCTAAGCCGATTCGGTGAATGAAACTGTTTTTCAGCGTATATCCTAATTGGATATTCTTCAGTCGAAGATAACTGCCATCTCTTATCCACCAGTCAGAAGCCCATCCGTTGCAGTTGCCCATTTCGGCAGCATTGGTAGACAAACGGGTAAATTCGGCATTACGATTTTCGGGTGTCCAACTATTTTCAATTAAGAAATAAGGTGAGTTGCCCAAACCATGGAATGGTCTGGTGAAAATGGTAGCATCAACGGATCCATTTCCATATACTCCGCTCAAGAAAACATCTGTGATGGCTGCTCCTTGGAACAACATGGAGAAGTCGAAACCTTTCCATGACGCTCCAATGCTCAAACCGTAAAACAGTTCAGGGAGATTGCTGTTACCAATGAACGTATAATCCTGAAGTCTATCAATTTTTCCGTCATGATTTAAGTCCCTATATTGGATGTCTCCAGGACGGATTTGTCCTTTTCCTAAGTGACTCAGTGTAGGAGAGTTGATGATATCCTCTTCGTTTTGATACAAGCCTTCGGTGATAAATCCCATTTTCTCACCCATTTTTCTTCCCGTGCGTCTTTGATAGTCTGGTACATTTGGACTTTCGTTCATTCGCAAGACTTTGTTTCTTGACCAGCTCACATTGCCTCTGAGGTTATAGTGGAATTGATCAATGCTGTTTTGGTGGGTCAATACAAGCTCAAAACCTCTGTTGCTCACTTTTCCACCATTAATTATGCTGGGGAAGTTGCCTCCCAATGAAGGAGGATAGATACCACCACTGGAGATTAAGATGTCATTTGTAAGTTTATAGAAATAGTCAAATTCCATTCCAAAAATTCCCTTGTTCAACAACAGGTCGAAACCAATATTGTAGGTTCCGGTCTTCTCCCATGTAATGTTTCGGTTTACGTTACCTTTCGAGTAAATAGAGATGTACTCTCTATCGCCAACGTAGAGCGTAGGCGGATTTGGGACCATGAGATTCAGATATTTAAAGTCACCGATACGATCATTACCAAGCACACCTGCCGAGCCTCTGATCTTCAAGTTTTCTACAACGCCCTTGAGCGGTTCGAAGAATGATTCCTCTGATATTCTCCATCCAAACGATGCTGCTGGGAAGAAACCCCACCTGTTTTCTTTTGGGAAGCGAACAGATCCATCGTAACGTGCAGCTAATTCAAGCAGGTATTTGCCATCGTATGCATAGTTAACACGGCCAACAAATCCAGCCCGGTTAAAGATATAACTTCCACCATTGATGGCCTTCTTCTTTTCTTTGCCCATGATATCTTTACCCAAGCTTAATTCATGTAGTGATGTCAAGTCAAAACCTTGTACGCCGGCACCGAATGATTCAGTTTCATAAGATGACTGCTCGTACAGTAACAAGCCAGAAATATCATGTTTATCAAAGGTGCGGTGGTAACTGATGGAGGGCTGAAGCGTCAGTCGGCTTGCCTGTGCAGATGTGTTACGCAATTGTGCTACATCGTCTTTGTTCATTCCGTGATCACAGATGATGACACTGTATTTCTCTGTGAATGGATCATAACTGTTCAACTCAACAATTTCAGCCCACGACTTAGACGTCGTGTAATCTTTGTCATAAGAAGCTTTCAACTTCAAATTCAACCCTTTTACAAAAGGTACATCCCACGATAATGTTGCCGTCGTCGTAAGAGCGTTCATGACAGAATTGTTGTATCCTGTTTGGTTATTGAAAGCGATAGGATTGAATTTGGCGTTTGAGCTAATGTTCGCTGCGGTAGGCATGCCTTTGTAGGTTGTAGGAACGATAGGCATCATACGTTGAGCCAAGTTGATGGGGTTGTTCCAGGACTGGTTCGTTACAGAGAAGTATCCTGAGTTACGCCGCTCTTGGCGAGCCCCTAAATCTAATCCTAACTTGAATCCCATGCCTAATGAGATGTCCAAGTTAGAGCGTAGGTTATATCTCTTGAAAGAAAACTTGTCTACGATGCCACCTTGGTCGAAGTAGCCCAATGAAACAAAATACTTGGCTGTCTCGTTGCCACCATTCACGGATATGTTGTGATGAGTAGTCGTGGCACCGTTCTTCATTAACTCAGAGAACCAATCGGTATTGGCGTATTTGCCTTCCGGATCTCCATTCAAGACCTTGTTGTACACCTCTTCTGTGAACAAAGGTTCTTTGCCATCCATTTCAAGTGCTTTGTTAAACCATTTGATAAAGTCTGGACCATTCAGGAATTTAGGGTAATTGGTGTTCTGGCTGTATAGCAATTTTCCTGAATATGTAATCCGAGGGCGTTGCATGGAGCCACGTTTGGTTTTCACGAGAATTACGCCGCCAGCTGCTTGCATACCGTAGACAGCCGCTGAAGATGCATCTTTCAGGATGGTAATACTTTCAATTTCGTTAGGGTCAAGATTGTTAAAGCTTCGCTGAACATCGTCTACAATGACCATTGGTGCTGCAGTGCCCAGTGTGCTTACGCCACGAATTAGCAAGTTGGATCCATCGGCACCAGGCTGTCCTGACTTCTGTTGGGCAACCAATCCTGGCATTCGTCCAACAAGCATGCCTGACACATTGCCTGATGGTGCCTTTAGGATCTCGTCTGCATTCAATTGCGCAACAGATCCTGTCACATGCTGTTTCTTCTGGGAGCCATAGCCCACAACAACCACTTCGTCCAATGCTTTTGCGTCCTCTTCAAGCATCACGTTAACATTCGTTTTGCCATTAAGAGCTACCGAATGGTTTTTGTATCCCACATAGCGAAATGTCAGTACGGCATTTCGATTGGACACAGCGATGCTGAATTTTCCGTTCGCATCTGTACTTACACCTTGTTTCGCTCCTTTCTCCTGTACTTGGACCCCGATGAGGTGCTCGCCGTTTGCGTCGGTTACCACGCCTCTGACCGTTGCTTGGGCCGATGCTTCTAGACTACAGAGCAGAAACAAGAAGCAACTCAGTGCACGTAACATGTGCATGGCGCTTTTTTTCAAAAAGAAGGTTCGCTTTGTTTCCATAGATAATAAATTTAAGTGTATCTAATATAAAATATAAATAAGGTACAAAGATATTTTCACTTTTCTTAATCGATTCTCCTCAAGGCATGCTAATCTCTTGTTCCATGATATCGATGATTACTTTGCAATGAGTTTCACCAGTCGTTTATATAGCGTTTGATCTGCTGGATGATCCGACTTCGCTAATTTGTAAAAGGTGTCATTCCCTTGATAGTAGGCGATTTTCAAAGAATTAAACGCACCATTTTTCTCAAATACATCCAGATAGTCTCTTAAACGATAGCCCCAATTCTTTTGGGAAGCCAATGCTCTATCATCAAACTCCACTTCCAAGTTCATGCCGTATTTGGCCGCTCTGTCACAAGTTTCTTGTAACCTGCTGTAAGGATGCTTTTCGTCGAAGAAATAGTTTGGTTGATAATAGGGTACGTTGAATCCCAGGTGTTGCCATTCATTATACCCATCCGCATAAAAGTAAGGTATCCAATAAAAGTCATATCCTTTCTTGTCAAGGTATTCAGATACTTGATTCACCAGGTGGCGTGTGTTAGTTGCCTCCTCAGCCAACCAATAAAACCCAACCAATTCCAATTCGGTTAAGTGGCTGTCCTTAAACAACTGCTCTGCGCGATCAATGTACCACTTGCACGCAGACAAGCGGTTGGTTTGGTCCGTGAAGACCATTTTCTTGCCGTTAATCTCACCCCAATCAGTTTGGTTAGGGATGGGCTCTGGAATTACCAATATTATTTTCCGTTTTCCAGCCTTGCTTGCTCCTATCCGTTCTTTAACCGCCTTTGCCTGTTCGTTCAACGCCGCAATGGCATTACCTTTCTTAAAATAGCCACTCAACAACTTCTCCCATTCTTCTTTCCTCGATGCTTGTTTCTGATAACCAGAAGCAAATCCGCGCCCATGGCCGTCCAATATTTCTAAAAATAAAAACCCATCGAACAGCCATTTTTCTTTACCATCAACCTTGCCGGCTAGGTAAGGATCAAAATGTTCCGCATCCCATTGGAAAGGCCGATGAGCTCCACCACTATATATTAAAACCGTGTGTTGAGGTACAGCATGGTGAAATACGTTCTTTTCGCGTTCAAATGGCTTGGTTTTGAAACTGATGTTTCTGTCATTCTTGTCGTTTGAAGGGTCTGGTGACGCGCAAGATGTGAGTGTACTTGCAAGTAGCAAAATGATACCTACCGAAAGAAATCTCTTGTTTTTTAGCAGGATATTTGTTCTCATGCTTATCAATCTGATTTAAGGATTAAATTTTAAATGTTTATTCGTTAGTAATAGTTGTTTGAGATAATAAAAATATTTATATATTAATGTTATC
>ERZ1036438.68-NODE-68-length-66089-cov-4.871824_pt1 | contig 66089 bp, 66 predicted proteins | sample MGYA00514224_ERZ1036438 | MGnify/ENA primary metagenome ERZ1036438 (study PRJEB33795, sample SAMN09464924) | human gut metagenome | host: Homo sapiens | place: USA: Stanford, California | collected 2016-07 | study: EMG produced TPA metagenomics assembly of the...
CATTAGTTGCACAAATAATGGATAAAAAGTAATTTTTAGTCGTGATAGAATAAGAAAAAAGCTCTCAAAATCTATAATTTGGGAGCTTTTTCTTGTAGTATGAATAAGCAATATCTATCCTTTATTTTGCTAAGTAAATAAAAGGATAAAGTTGTATTGACATTATACATAATTTATTGTATTGTGAATCTATAAACTATATTTATTTTTTTAGATATAATAGTAAAAATTAAAAGGAGAATATAATCATGAAAAAGGAATTAGTAGTACAAGTAAATAATTATCTTGCAAATATTGGTGTTTCTTACATTAAGTTACATAATCTTCATTGGAATGTAGTTGGTATGCAGTTTAAAGCCGTTCATGAATATTTAGAAAGTATTTATGATGAATTTGCTGATATATTGGATGAAGTAGCTGAAATCTTGAAAATGAATGATGAAATGCCGTTGGCAAGCATGAAAGACTATGTAAAAGTAGCGACTATTCAGGAATTGGATAATGTAGATATCGATGTGAAAAGTGCAATGCAGATTGTTATTGATGATATGAAAGCGTTAAAAGTACAGGCATTGGCTATTCGTGCACAGGCTGATGAAGAAGATCAGTTTGATGTAGCAAACCATATGGAAGATGATGTAGAAAAATATAATAAGATTATTTGGTTTGTACAATCTATGTTGAAGTGATAACGAATATAGTAAAAACAACACCTAAATTTTTAGGTGTTGTTTTTTATTGCTATGCAAGAAGAGCTTCAAGGATAGGTGTATATTTCAAATAATTATGCAGTTTACTGAGAATGCATGAATTTACAAAATGTATATGTTAAGCAACTATTCCATTTTTATAAATTTACGGTATTTTGTTTTTTATGATATATTGGTTATAAATATGCAGGGGTATAATAGGGGGATTTATGTTATCTGAGGGGATGCCGGCTGTAGAAATAGCTGATGTATTGATTTCATCCGCATATGCTCGTCGGGTGAGTGATATTCATGTTGAGCCGATGATAAAAAACGGAAGAATTCGTTTTCGTCATTATGGAATATTAAAGGAAGTGGCGATACTTTCTACTTCTAAGATGGTAGCTTTGGTTAATCGATTTAAAGTTATGGGTCATATGGATTTAGGGGAAAATCGTTTACCGCAAGATGGAAGTTGTCATTGGAAAGTGGATGAAAAGGAATTGGATTTACGATTTTCTGTGATGCCTTCTCTTTATGGAGAACATGTAGTTATTCGTCTTTTGCCACGTCATCTTCCGTTTATTGAAGAGAATGAACTGGGAATGCTTCCTGTGCAAAAAAGTTTATTTTTGAAGGCTCTTTCTGAAAAAAGAGGATTGATTTTAACGACAGGGGCAACCGGTTCCGGGAAAACCTCCACTCTTTACACGGCTTTAAAGATATTGTGTACAGAAGCAGTACATGCTGTTTCTATTGAAAATCCGATAGAGTATCGTGTTCATGGAATGACACAGGTCGAGGTCAATGAAAAAGCGGGGCTTACGTTTTCCGAAGGGTTAAAAGCATTAGTAAGACAAGATCCGGACATTGTGATGATAGGAGAAATTCGAGATGGAGAAACAGCACGAATTGCAGTGCATGCGGCTTTAACCGGTCATTTGGTGCTTTCTTCGTTACATACGACTTCTGTTATGCAAGCACCTCTTCGGTTATTGGATATGGGAATATCATCTTCTCTTTTGGCAGATGCTTTATCTCTTGTGATATCTCAACAGTTGGTATCTGTACATGATATAGATATAAAGAGCAAAAAAGAATATGTAAAACGAACCGGTATTTTTGAAATGATGGCTATCGGAGAAAAGGAAAAACAAGTAATTAGAGAGAAAAATATTCATGAACTACCTCGTCTTATGAAAGAACAAGGACAGCCGTCTCTTTTGGAGGTATGGGAGCAAAAAATAAAGAAGGGAATTCTTATAAAGTCGTAAGGAGGTTCTATGTTTTCTTTAGTGCATATTATAAAGAAATATCCGAAAGCTACTGATATTCATTTGACAAGAGGAGAGGTGGTACGAGTACGTGTTAATGGAAGATTGACTCCTTTAAATATTGTGGCTGATGCATCTATTTTTGACTATTTGATACGTACTTATTTTCAAGGGGAAAAATTAAAAGAATTTAGAGAAAGAGGAGCTGCAGATACTTCTTTTTCTGAGGGGGGATATCGATTCCGTTTTCACCTTTATAGTGTGAGAGGCGTAGGAACCGCCTCTATTCGTGTACTTCCTTCTTTGAAACAATTACCACCGGATAGTGATGAGGAGTGGATAAAGGAAGTGGCTTCGTTAGCTTCCGGTTTAGTATTAATAACAGGACCTACCGGTTCAGGGAAAACGACTTTATTGGCTAGAATTATTGATGCTGTTAATAAATTGAAATCAGTACACCTTATTATGCTTGAGGATCCGATAGAGTATGAATTCATATCGGGAAAAGCGTTGATTCATCAGAGAGAAAAAGAAAGAGATTTTTTAAAATTTTCTGATGGTATTCGTGCAGCACTTAGAGAAGATCCGGATATTATAGTCGTGGGAGAAATGCGAGATAGTGAAACTATGCGAGCTGCTTTATTGGCAGCAGAAACGGGGCATTTGGTATTAGCGACCATGCATAGCTCACGTGCGGTAGAGGCGATTTCTCGAGTGGTGCATGCGTTTTCGGCGGATGAACAAGATGAAATTCGTATGGTTTTATCTTCTGTACTTCGTTCGATATCTGCACAATTATTTTATAAAAGAGAGGGAGAATCTATTTTACTCCGTGAAATTTTAATGATGACTCCGGCTATTGCTCGTTTAATTCGAGACGGTCGAGACGAGCAGATTCGTTCTTATATGGGACTAAGCCAAGGTAGTATGCGTACTATTGAAAGTAGGGCACGTGCGATTTCCAGAACTTGGGAAGAAAAAGAGAAACAAAAACTGGCTATTTTCTTAAAATAGGGATAGTAGGGAATTAGGGATGTATATTTATAACTATAAAGCTTATAGGGGAAAGGCAATCATACAAGGCGAGATATTCGGTGAAACAAAAGAAGAAATTGTAACTTATTTAAGAGAACATGCATTAACCCCAATTTATATTACAAAGAAAAAAAGGTATCGAAAACAAAAGGGAACGAATAAAGAGTTGGCTTTATTTTTTAAAGAATGGTCAGCTTTGCTTATGGCAGGTATTCCCGTAGACTCCTCTTTACCACTTTTATATGCGTATAGAAAAAGAACATCTCATTTAGTGTTGCAACAATTAGAAAGAGATGTTACCGGTGGAAAATCTATATCGGAAGCTATGCGTAAAAGTCAATGGTTTCCGTCTTTTGCGTCCGCTTTAGTACATATAGGAGAAGAAAGCGGTACATTAGCAGAACAAATGCATATCTTAGCTACATGGTTTTTACAGCAAGCATCTTATAGGAAGAAATTGTTATCTTCATTGGTATATCCTTGTTTTGTTTTATGTTTATCTTTATTATTTTTCTTTATTGCTATGTTCTGGATTTTACCGGCTTTTTCCAGTTTATTTACTTCTTTATCTATTCCTATTCCGTTGCTGACACATATTATGTTGCAGATGGGAGTGTTTTTTAAAACTTATATCGGTTGGATAGGAGGATTTTTTTTATTATTGATTCTTTTCTTTTATGGATATGCAAAAACTACAAAGGGAAAAGAGCAAAAAGCAAGGTTTCTTTTTCGGTGTTTCTGGTTTCGTAATTTGTATACCTTACGATGGACACAAGCCCTTTCTTATTTGTTACGAGCCGGTTATATCTTGTCAGAAGCTTTACGTCAGGCGGCTTATGTAACGGATAATGAAGAAGCGGAATGTCAAGTATTAGATATGGCTATGCAAGTGGAGCGTGGAGAACCTTTTGGTGAAGTGGTACAAAAATCAGATTTTAATCGAGGTTTTATAGTGCAATTGATAACTATCGGTATGGGAAGCGGCAAGCTACCTATATCCTTAGAACAAATTGCCACTTTATTAGCGAAGGAAAGTCAAGGACAAATAGAAAAATTAACGGCGTGGTTAGCACCTGTTTGTATTTTGTTATCCGGACTTCTTACGGCTTGCTTGGTTGCTTCTATTATATTTCCGCTCTTTGCCGGTATAACTCATATTTTTTAAGAAAAAAGAAGTTATATGCAACGAAAATAGAAGAAGAAGTTCTATTCCTTGACAGATTCATGTGTTCCGTCATATATTAAAAAATGATGATTATAAAAGTAATAAAGGGGGGTGCCGGCATGCTGAATGTATACAAGCATGATGCTAACCACAAATTGATAGAAGTGGACTTGAATACGGCTGAAAAAGGATCTTGGATAAATTGTTATACTCCTACAGAAGAGGAGCTTATACAAATTCATCAATTGACCGGCATACCTGTTCATTCCCTACAAACCGTATTGGATAGAGAAGAACGTTCTCACGTAGAATTGGAAGATGATTATATTTTTGTCGTAGTGAATACACCGGTATGTGTGGAAATGGATTCTTATGATGCGTTACCGCTCGGAATATTCCTTACGAATAAATATTTTGTTACTGTCTGCCTTGATAAGAATGCGGTTATCAGCAAGTTTTTGAATAGTACCGGTTATTCATTTTCTACCTATAAAAAGACACGTTTTCTGTTCCAAATTTTATCATCGGCATCTTCTTCTTTCTTGTATTATTTGCAAAGAATTTATAAACAGACCGGTGTCATTGGAGCTAGAGTTCGTCAGTCGATGGAAAATAAAGAAATTTTCCATATGCTGGAATTACAAAAGTCATTAACATACTTTAACTTCGCTTTACATGCCAATGAAAGTGTGATGGAACGATTAATGCGATTACGCACCAGTTCATTAGCGTCGGTATCTCTTCTTAAGGTATATGAAGAAGATGAAGATTTATTGGAAGATGTCATTATTGAAAATAAGCAGGCATTAGAAATGGTGGGCGTGTATTCAAACATTCTTATCTCGATGATGGACTCTTATTCTTCGATTATTTCCAATAGTTTGGCACAGATTATGAAATTTTTGACTTCGGTAACGATTTTACTTGCCGTACCGACAGTTCTATATAGTTTATTCGGTGCTAATGTGCCTATGCCGATGGAGCATTCTCCATGGGGATTTACGATATTGGTAATCAGTGGTATTATCTTAACCACTGTAGTTACTTTTGTGCTTTGGAAAAAAGATATGTTATGAAACCTGCCTTGTGCAGGTTTTTCTTATAAGTAAGAATATTATTCGATAAAATCGTTCTTTTTCGGATATGAGATGAGGAATTTTTATTGATAAAAATCTGTTTTTTTGCTAAAATGTTTTTGTATTTATAAAATACAAAAACTTATAGAGCGTAGTAGGAAAGTTGTTCAATAAACCTATATAAATCGCTCTTTTTTAGATTTATGCCTATGTTGGCTATGAAGTGAGGTTGCAAATGTTTTTACATCAAATATTTCAAAAGGCTGATCCTCAGCGTATGGCTTTCGTAGGAAAGCAGAATATGACTTATGGACAGCTCACCGCGCTCGTGCGTATGTATCGAAATGATTTTTATCGTCGTGGAATCAGACGTGGTGACAGAGTAGCGTTATACTCTTCTAACAGTGCTGAATTTATTATTGTTTATATGGCAGTAGTAAGCTTGGGAGCTGTTATTATTCCTGTTAATAACTCCCTTGTAGATAGAGAAGTGGAATTTATTCTTAAAGATGCAGGTGCTAAGCTTCTCGTGACTGATAAATCAATGAAAGTTACGGTGGAACAAGTTTCTATTGAAGAAATGAAAGTGGAAGCGGAAAAGGGTAAAGCGGAAGAGGCACCGGCATTTCCTTCCGATTTAACAGAAGATGACGTATGTACTTTCGTGTACACTTCCGGTACCACCGGTAATCCGAAAGGGGCCATGCTTTCTCATAAGAATTTAATTCGTAATGCAGAACAAACGAATGCAGTTCTTAAACATACACCGGAAGATATGGCCTTGTGCGTATTGCCGATGTTCCATTGCTATGGCTGGACCGTTTCCGTATTAGTACCGTTATTAGTGGGATGCACTATCGTAGTTATGAGTTCTAAGAATCCGACTGAAATTGTAAATACGATTGCAAAACATCAAGTAACTATTGCTGCTATGGTACCTCCGATGTATCATTTATTGGCACGTTTCGGTAAAGAAGATTTAATGAGAAGTGTTCGTGTATTTGTATCTGGAGGAGCTTCTCTTCCACAAACGGTAGCAGAAACTTTTAATGAAAAATATGGACATTTTGTTATTATCGGATATGGATTAACAGAAGCCTCTCCGGTTGTAAGTATGCTTCCGCAAGATAGACCTAAGAGTCTTTCTGCAGGACCTGCACTTCCGGGAATTGAAGTTAAAGTAGTTAATGGAGAGGGTTTGGATTGTAAGACAGGCGAAGTCGGTGAATTGTTAGTTCGCGGTGACAATGTTATGAAAGGATATTGGCATCAGGAAGAAGAAACTAAGAAGGTACTGTTATCTGATGGTTGGCTTCGTACCGGAGATTTGGCTTATTTGGATAAAGATGAATTTGTATACATTGTTGACCGAATCAAAGATTTGATTATTGTAAACGGTGAAAATATTTATCCGGGTGAAGTCGAATCTTGTATTTATGAATTTCCGGGGGTTTCTGAATGTGCTGTAGTAGGACATCAGGATGATCTTCGTGGGGAAGCGGTTTGGGCTTACATTGTTATGAAACCGGATGAAGAATTGGATGAAAATGCAATTCGTCGCTTTATGAAAGAACGTATTGCCGCTTACAAGGTACCACGATATTTTGTGGTTATTGATGAAATGCCGAAGAATTCTACCGGTAAAATTTTAAAGAGAGCTTTACGTCAATAAGGATATAAGAAAAAGACAGAGAATATTCTCTGTCTTTTTTAATGCACATTCGGCTTTTTTACTTCTTCTCCTTGCGGTACTTTATGTATCTCGTTAAATGTAAGCATCCAAATCATTTGCATAGTTTGAAGAAGCATGTCTTTTTTTGCTAAATAGCCATTCGTTTCTCTTTCTGTATCCAATAATTCTTTTTCAAGAAATTGGACTAATTCTATATAGAGTGCGATACGAACATCCATTAAATTTTCGACAATAGCAATAGCTTCATCATCTGTATCATCTAAGGCATGTGGTTTGGCTACTTGTGGTAATTTCCAGACCATATCCGGATTGAGTTCATAAAGTTCGGCAATCCATGCATGAATGAGTGTCAGCATATCATCCATAGGAATATTAAATAGATTTACACCGATGGCGGCTATATTAGAGAAGGATTGTAAAGAAAAGAACTTATCCAATCCGGGTAAATGATTCGTAATAAAGGTATCTTCGAAATAAGTACGAAGTACTTCAAAATATAAATTTACTTGTTCATCGATTCTTGTTTTTTTATTGGCTTGGGATGTTTTATACTTTACAAATTCAGCATATTCACGTGCATTTATTTTTACTATACCTTCGTCTTTGTTATCGAGTGGAATAGCTGTTTTTTTCGTTTTAACCATAGTTCCTCCTGTTACGTTCTTACATTATATAGGAAGAAGTAAGTACTGTCGATTTCTAGAATATAAAAAGGCACTATATAGTGCCTTTTTTCGATGCATTAATACGGAATCACTTGTGCTCCTTCTACTACATCATGCATGGTTTCAATTGCTTCTTTTTTTGCATCAAGAATTTTCTGAATATCTCTATCGCAATTATCAATATAATCTTGCCCTTTTTCAAGATATTCTTCAATATCATCATTAGTAGGACTTAATACAAGTGGAGCAGAAAATTTAGGATAATGACATCTCATATTGGTACCACGGAATGAGAATCCTAATGCATAAGAGGTAGAACATAAACTAAGTACTAATAAAGACAATCCGATTTTTTTCTTCATAACAGTCTCCTTTTTTTACAATATATAGTTTTCATCTGAAAATATTGTTCCCTAGATATATGTTATTTATATCGACAGGAATGGGAGTAACAACTTTATTTGTCTAACCATCTTCATGGTTAAAGTAAATCATAAATAATATTTTTGTTTAAGTCAAGTATGGATTGTTGAAAAATAAAAAACCGAGGAGGGCATCTCGAAAAATGTCTTCCTCGTAAAACGGTACTTCGTTTTTCCTTGTAATTATAATATATCACAGATATAGCAAGATAAGATTGTTTATTTTACTGTTTTATAAAAAGATTTTTGTACAGCGATTGTTGCTGCTAAAAAACATAATAAGAAATAAGACTCATATTTACATATATTTTTCATATAATCTCTTCACGACTGATGTTTTCTTTTCCACTCTTTGATAAATTGTAAGCGGTCTTTGAACCGTTTTTCCAACCCTTGTTCTGTTGGATGATAATAAGTTTTGTCTTTGAGTGAATCAGGGAGACATTGCATATTCGTAAGTTTATCTTTGGTATTATGTGCGTATTGATATCCCTTTCCATACTCTAATTCTCTCATAAGTTTGGTTGGGGCATTACGTATGACAAGAGGAACCGGTTCTGCCAAGTGTTTGACAGCATCCTCTTTGGCAGACAGATAGGCAGTTTCCATTGCATTGGATTTCGGGGCAAGTGACATATAGATAACCGCTTCCGTAAGATGGACATTACATTCAGGGACTCCGATGAGTCGGCAAGCTTCAAAGGCCGCAATGGAAAGTGATAAAGCTTGCGGGTCGGCAAGTCCGACATCTTCCGCTGCAAAACGAGTGACTCTTCTTGCAATATAAATGGGATCTTCACCGGATTCTAACATACGTGCTAACCAATAAACGGCAGCATCCGGATCAGAGTTTCTCATGGATTTGTGCAAAGCGGAAATAAGATTGTAATGCTCCTCTCCGTTTTTATCATAAAGAAGAGATTTTTTAGAGGTGCATTGTTCTAATATTTCTTGTGTAACAATCGTTGTTTGCGGCGTTTCTTTTCCGTTAAGTACTGCCATTTCCAAAGTGGATAAGGCGGTGCGTGCATCTCCATTAGCAAAGCGTGCAATCGACTCTAATACACCCTCTTCAAGTTCAATTTTTTGTCCGCCAAAGCCTTTGGGGTGTGATAAGGCACGTTGTAAGAGTTGGATAATATCTTCTGTTGTTAATGCTTTTAATACAAATACTTTGCAACGTGAAAGCAACGCATTATTGATTTCAAAAGAAGGGTTTTCGGTCGTAGCGCCGATTAAAATGATACTGCCTTTTTCTACAAATGGTAAAAAAGCATCTTGTTGTGCTTTATTAAAACGATGAATTTCATCTACAAATACAATCGTACGTTGTCCGTATTGCTGGTTAGTTTCTGCCTGTTTCATCACGTCTCGAATGTCTTTGATGCCACTGGTTACAGCAGAAAATTCAATAAAAAGTGATTTGGTGTGGTTAGCGATAATTTGTGCTAATGTAGTTTTTCCGACTCCTGGAGGTCCCCAAAAAATCATGGAAGAAATAACATCATTTTCTATGAGGCGACGTAATACACGTTGTGCACCTAACAGATGCGTTTGTCCTATATAGTCGTCTAACGTTTCCGGTCTGAGTCTGGCTGCTAACGGTTGTGGTATTGTAGAACTGAAAAGGGATGGTTTGCCCATAATTACCTCCCGAATAATTAGAATTTCTATTTTATTTCTATTATAAGACATATAGAACTTGATAAAAAGATAAATTAAATATAAAATGCTTGCATTTTATGTAAAATACGTGCATAATGTGCAAGAGAAAATTTATATTAGATTGTATTCCGACAAAAATCATGCACTTCGTGATTTTTTTTTTGGAAATTTTTAAGAAGCAGGTTGTATCAAGGAGGAATTATGGGACAAAGACAAATTATTGATGTACATGAACGACCATCATTAGGGAAGACAATACCTCTTAGTTTCCAACATTTATTTGCGATGTTCGGTTCTACGGTATTAGTACCCTTTTTATTAAATGTAGATCCGGCAACTTGTCTTTTTATGAATGGGATTGGAACACTTTTATACTTAGCTATTTGTCAATGGAAGTTACCTGCTTATTTAGGTTCGAGTTTCGCTTTTATTTCTCCTGTATTAGCTGTGACTGCTACGGCAGGCATGTCCTATGCGCATGCACAAGGAGGCTTTATTGCTTTTGGTTTCTCTTTCATTATTTTAGCGTTTTTAGTTAAGAAAATCGGTACAGATTGGGTCGACATCTTGTTTCCACCGGCAGCGATGGGATGCATTGTAGCAATTATCGGTTTGGAATTAGCTCCTTTAGCTATGAATATGTCAGGGTTTATGGGAGAAATGCAGGGGATGAGTAATACCACTGCTATTATTATTTCCATGTTTACTTTGACTGTGACTATTTTAGCAACCGTACTTGGACGTGGATTTATCAGTATTATTCCTATTTTGATCGGAGTTATCTCCGGATATATTCTGTCTTTGTTCTTGGGGGTTGTAGATTTATCACATGTACAGACGGCAGCTTGGTTTTCTTTCCCGACTTTTTATAAACCGGAATTTAACCTCAGTGCTGTCTTAATGATTATGCCGGCGGTATTTGTTGTATTTGCCGAGCATCTTGGGCATTTATTTGTAACCAGTGATATTGTTGGTAAAGATTTAATTAAAGAACCGGGATTGCATCGTTCTTTGTTGGCAGACGGGATATCCAATGTTATTTCCGGTTTGGTAGGCTCTACACCGAATACTACCTACGGTGAGAATATGGGTGTTATGGCGATTACCGGTGTATATAGTACTTATGTTATCGGTGGTGCGGCGGTATTGGCTATCGTATTCTCTTTTATCGGTAAAGTAGCAGCTATCATTCATGCTATTCCGACTCCGGTTATGGGCGGGGTATGCATTTTACTCTTTGGTTTTATTGCCGCATCCGGTATTCGTATGCTTATTGAAAAACATGTGGATTATACAAAGTCAAAAAACCTTATTTTAACAGCTACCACCATGATTTCCGGCTTATCCGGTGCCACTATTGTTTTAGGGCCTATTCAGCTCAAAGGCATGGGACTTGCTACCGTAGTAGCCATGTTGTTATCTCTCATATTCCTTTGTTTTGAAAAATTACATTTGGATAATGAAAAATAAAAATGTAGTAAAAATCCTCTCTGAAAAAGAGAGGATTTTTATATGGAAATACATAGTATAATGAATAAAAGGAGGTGCTTATGTCAAAAACAAAAATTATAGTTCCTCTCTTAGGAAAAAATGAAAATGAATGGGAACAGGAATTAAAAGAACTGCAAGATACTTCTTTTGACGGGCTGGAATGGCGAGCTGATTATAGCGAATCTCCTTATAGTATTACAGCAGGGAAAAAAGCTATTTCTTTTTTTAAAACACAAACAGATAAACCGATTTTAGTTACACTCCGAACACAAAAAGAAGGGGGACAGGTTGTATTTGAGAAAGAAAAATACAGCTCTTTTTTTAAACATATGTTGGAACAATCTGTCTCATCTATTGATATAGAGTGGGCATTGCCTTTAGAAATAACACATTCTTTATTACAGCAAGCAAAAGAAAAAAATTGTAAGGTTATTCTTAGTTTTCATGATATGGAACATACTCCTTCTGCGGAAAAGTTGGTTGCCATTTGGAAAGATATGTATGTAAGAGGTGCTTCCGTCGGGAAAATTGCTTGCATGGCACGCTCAAAAGAAGATGTTCATCAAATGCTATATGCACTTCTTAGGACAAAAAAAGAAATTCCTAATTTTCCTGTGGTGGGAATTTCTATGGGAGAAATAGGTAAGGTTACAAGACTGATAGGCAGTTTGTTTGATACACCTTTTACTTTTGTATCAGGAAAGAACGCATCGGCTTTCGGGCAACTGACTGTAAAAGAAATGGAAAAATATAATTCTTTATTTTATTAATTAATCATATATAAAAAACAAGAAATACACTTTATTACTAGGTGATAGTGGGGTATAATGATAAAGATAAAAAGCAGTGGTAGGCTGCTTGTCTGTATTACAATTCCTACGGAGGCAATATGTTTACATTTGACGACATCTCATTAAAAAAGATTTTAGTACCTGTAGATGGTTCTAATCAGTCAAAGGAAGCACTGCGTCGTGCAGCGCATTTGGCACAACAATTTGATGCTACTCTAACACTCATTTCTGTTGTAGAACTGGGAAAAGTAATGTCCGGGGTACAGCAAGTACATACGGGGGGATATATTCCGGAACATTTAACAGCAGGTGCAGAAGAGATGTTGAGAAAAATGGCGGAGTTAATTCCTCCTCACATTAGCGTGGAGACCGCCGCTTTTTTAGGAGATCCGGCAGAAGTTGTTATCGAAGAAAGTTTAGAAGAGGGCTATGATTTGGTGGTTATTGGAAGTCGTGGACTTGGAAAAATTAAAGGAATTATCATGGGAAGCATAAGCCAACAAGTAGCACAAGAGTGCCATTGTCCTGTTCTTGTTATTCATGGATGATAGTGAGTTAAAACAGATTCTAATTCATAGAAAAGGGTTAGAATCTGTTTTTATTTTATCTACCAAACACTTCTATTCGGTACATAAGAATATTACGCTTGTGTGATATAATAAAAGAGATACTTACACAAGAGCCAAAGTGAATTTTGTCTTTTGTTTTCATAATAAATAGACGACTCGATGGAGAGGATTAACGCATGGGAAAGATTATTGGAGTCATTAATCAAAAAGGTGGCGTAGGAAAGACTACAACGGCAGTCAATTTGGCGGCGTTTCTGGCAAAAGCGGGAAGAAAAGTACTTTTGATAGATACGGATTCGCAAGGGAATGCTACCAGTGGTTTATCCATGGAACGTCATCGCTTTGAGGTGGATATATATGATGTGATGATGGGGGAGACCGATGTTACAGAAGCTATCTATCCTACAAGCAGTAAACAATTATTTCTTCTCCCTGCTTCTATGAATTTGGCAGGAGCGGAAATAGAAATGGTAGCCATGGAAGAACGAGAATATATTTTAAAGAATATATTTGATAAAATACAGTCTGACTTTGATTATCTCATTATTGATTGTCCACCGGCTTTAGGGTTGATGACACTAAATGTATTGTCAGCAGCGGATTCTATTATCATTCCGATACAGGCGGAATTTTATGCGTTAGAAGGATTATCTCAGTTAGTAAAAACGATTCGCAGTGTGACCAAGAATTTGAATCCGGATTTGGATATACTTGGTATTTTACTTACGATGTTTGATGGAAGAACCAATTTATCTTTGCAGGTACAGCAAGAAGTAAAAGATTATTTTGGAGATATTGTATTTAAGACAGTTATTCCACGTAGTGTAAAGTTATCAGAAGCACCGGGATTTGGACAACCGATTACAACTTATGCACCTAAGTCTAAAGGTGGAACTGCTTATAAAAAATTATGTCGGGAGGTGTTGAAACGTGTCGAAAAATAAAAGATTGGGGCGAGGTTTAGAGGCGCTTTTGGGAGAAACCTCCGGATTAAGCGGTACAGAAGAGTTAAAAATTACAGATATTGTTCCCAATGCGTATCAGCCACGGCGTGAATTTGATCCGGAACTATTGCAGGAATTAGCTGATTCTATTCGTATACACGGAGTAGTGCAACCGATTATTGTACGCAGAAAAAATCGTAAATATGAATTGATTGCCGGTGAAAGACGTTTACGTGCTGCCTCCTTAGCAGGACTTACTGTGATTCCGGCTATTGTTCGAGAATATACAGATAAGCAATCAGCAGAAATTGCCTTAATTGAAAATTTACAGCGTGAAAACTTAACTTCTATAGAAGAAGGGCAAGCCTATGACCGCTTAATGAAAGAATATGGATATACACAGGAACAGATGGCTCAAACTATTGGTAAAAGTCGTTCCTATATAGCTAATACCGTACGGTTATTGGCACTTCCGGAAGAAGTACAGGAACTCATTTTGGTACATAAAGTGACAGGAGGACAGGTTAGACCTCTTTTATCACTTACCAGTGTAGCGGAACAAATTCAGCTTGCCAGAAAAATTGAAAAAGAATGTTTATCTGCTCGTCAAGTAGAAGAAATTATTCGTCAAAGAAAAGAAGAGAAAAAGAATATTCGAACAAAAGATGAAGGACACAGTTGGATTCGTGAATTGGAAGAAAAGTTACATACTTGTTTAGGTACACCGGTAACTATTTCTTTTGGTAAAGGAAAGAATGCCACTCGTGGGAAGATTTCCGTTTCTTTTAAGAATAATGAAGAATTTGAACGATTAATGAAAAAATTAGCAGAAGACTAATTAATGAAAGGATATCCGACAGATTCGGAGTAGAGGTATATCATATGTTTGAAGTGAATTATAATTTATTATTGATGAGTGGTGCTACTATATTTGGTATATTATTAGTCATATTGCTGGTTCAATTTTTTCTTTTACGTGCCAAGGTTAACCGTTTAAGTAAAAAATATCATTACTTTATGGGGGGGCATGACGGTGTTTCCGTTGAAAGACAGTTATCGGCAGAAGTTAAGCAATTGCGTAATTTAGTCAGTACTTCGGAGGGGATGTTACATCAACAGGAACTCTTAGCAAATATGCAATTGGAATCTTTTCAACGCATGGGATTGGTGAATTATGATGCTTTTGATATGACCGGAGATAAATTAAGCTTTTCTTTAACTCTTTTGAACGGTCGTAATGACGGGTTCGTGTTTTCCTGTTTGACCGGTAGCGGTGCATCACGTATTTATGCAAAGAAAATCGTGGCAGGTGATTATAAAGGGGTATTGTCCTCTGAAGAAGCGGAAAGTATCAATATGGCACTTAATACACAAATGCCTAATGTAGTAGTAGAAGCACAAGAACAAGTAGCACGTTTATTACAGGCACGCAAAGAAATGGAAGAGTCTGTAACCGTTAAGTCTCCTAAAAAGCGTAGAATTGTAAAAAAAGTAAAAGAAGAGCCTAAGAAAAATTCTTCACAAGGAATGCATCGTGAAAGTAAGATTTCATCTTCCGGTTATTCGAAAAAAGAAATACGAACAAGAAACGAAGCGCTAGTATCCAGTCGTGTCGGACAAACGATTAATGAACCTCTTGGCAATGCGACAGAAGCAGATTTATCTATCTTTTCTAGCCGTAATAGTGGAAGATCCACTCGTCGTGGACAATTTAAGGTAAATCATCATGAGGAAAGAAATAAATAACGAAACAGGAGAATGGAAGATTTCCTTTTCAAAAAAAGAATTAAAAAAAATAAAATATATAGGTATAGGAATAGGAATAGGTGTCTTTTTATTGCTTAGTGCGGCAGTGTATTCTATTTATATGATGACATCCCTTCGTGCAGAAAATCAGCTGTATCGTAATCAGATGAAACTGGCACAAGAACGCATGGAATCATTAATAAAGAAGTCGGAAACCGTAGAAAAACTGTCTTCAGAAGTACAAAGTTTAGTACATGGCAATACCAATCAATCGGAAAACGGTATCCCTGTTTCCAATAAGGGGCAGGGGGGTGCTACTACAGTGCCTGATAAAGCAGAAAATATAAGTAGTACAACCATCACTCCCGTATCAAATCCCGGTCAATTGTTAATGGAGATGGTAGAGCTTGATACCAAATTGGATAAACAAATAAAAGCAATTGTTCGGCTTCGCTCGGTAATTATATCCCAATTTACGGGTGACACTACTATTTTTTCTTCGGGGTCATCCCTTCCTTCTATTTGGCCGGTTCAAGGCGAAATATCCAGCGGATTCGGGTTTAGACAAAGTCCTGGAGGCATAGGAACTATCTATCATGAAGGCTTGGATATTGCTGCTAGTTACGGAGATCAGGTAAAAGCAACAGCCAATGGCAAAGTAACGCAGGCAGGTTGGGCAAGCGGATATGGCTATCTCGTAGAAATTGACCATGGCAATGGGATTAAAACACGTTATGGGCATAATTCTGCACTGTTTGTTTCCGTAGGAGATAAGGTTGTACAAGGACAAACTATCAGTTTGATTGGTAGTACAGGGAACAGTACGGGACCGCATTGTCATTATGAAGTACGAATTAATGGAGATGCAGTAAATCCGACTCTATTTTTACCTAATCGATAAGGATGCATGCGTATTCAGGAAGAACCGTTTCTTCCTGAATTTATTTTGTATAAGTAATATATCTATAACACAATGTGTGGAGTGCGTATGAATAAGAAAATAAAAATAGCCGAGAAATTATTTCTTGCTTGTGATTTCGATGAAGCTTTTTTGCGTTGCAAAGAATTAGCCGAAGAGGGAAATGCGCGAGCTATGTATTTGCTAGGGATATTGTATGGATTTGGGTATGGACATGTAGAAAGAAATCGAGATGCATGTTTACATTGGCTTGAGCGGAGTACCGCAGAGGGCGAGTATCTGGCTTGGGTGGCAATGGCATCCATTATTCCACCGGAAACAACCGGTGTTTCTACCGTTTTTAATGGATTGGCAGAAATGTTAATTCCTCTTGCACAAGCCGGAGATGTATTTGCTCAATATGAAGTAGGAATGCTATATATCAATGGATGGGGGATTGAACCGGATATTGAAAAAGGGGCGGAGTGGATAAAGAAGTCAGCAAATACCGGTTATTTTATAGCTATGGATGACTTAGCTACTTTATATAAAGAACGTGCTTTAGGAAGTGGACGAGAAAAGGATGCTTGGAGATATTATCTCAAGGCGGCAGGCTTAGGTTACCGAGATGCAGAATATCATTTAGGTGAATGTTATTATGAAGGCTGCGGTATAGAAAGGGATTTAGAGAAGGCGGTTATCTGCTATAAAAAAGCACTATCTAACGGTTCTATGCAAGCGGCAGATGCATTAGGTACCATGTGTATTCTAGGTGAAGGGAACGTAGGAGATAAGCATAAAGCTTTTTCTTACTTTAAGAAAGCATCACAAGGTGGATACATACGTTCCTTAGGAAAATTAGGCGATTGTTATTACTATGGTCGTGGCATAGCACAAGATTTCGTCAAAGCACGTACTTGTTATGAAGAGGCTTGGGAGCATGGTGATTACTTTGTAGCTGTACGCATCGGTACTATTTATTTAGTAGGATTGGGTGTTGCTAAAGACGAAAAGACCGCTTTGGCTTGGTTTACTAAGTCGGCAGAAGCCGGAGATCCGGATGGTGTATATTTTCTTGCAGAATGTTATTGGTTCGGCATAGGCACTTTAGAAAATAAGGAAAAAGCGATTACTATGTATGTCAATGCAGCAGAAGTAGGTCAAGTATCCGCTACGACACGACTTGGAGAAATGGCACAAGCTTCTAAGCGATATGAAGAAGCTGTTCATTGGTTTGAGTCGGCAGCATCTTTAGGATATCCACCGGCAGAAAATCTTTTGGCAATTTGCTATTATAAGGGAAATGGTGTTCCTAAAAATGAAAAAATCGCACGTGAATGGTTGGATAGAGCGGAAGTACAAGGCGATAAAGAAGCTACACGTTTAAAGCAACAATTATGGGGGATTACCTCAAAAAGTAATATACAATAAAAATTTTCAGGGGGAGTAGTATGAGTCAAACATTGTCTGAAAAAAGATTTATTCAACACGAATTTAAAAATGCAATGGCAGGTCTGCGTCGTATGGCAAAAAATGAAAATACACGAGGAATGTATTGCTTAGGCGAACTATTAATACAGGATTCTTTATTCACAGAAAAGAAAGAAGACCGTATCGAAGGAGTTCGTCTGTTGGCAGAAGGACTTCTGATAGGAGATCCCCTTTGTTTTGTTGCTTATATGCGATATGATATCGGACTTCGAGGGGTAGACCTTACTTCTGCTAAACGTGCTAAAGTGATTGCTAAAGCACAAGAAATGATGCGTGATGAACAAGTAGAATCTTCTCTACGTATTATGGCAGAAGAACACGATATTCTTGCTATGATGGAACTTGGTATGGCATATGCTTTCGGTATTATGGTAAAAGCTGATAGAAAGCAAGCCGTTTTATGGTTGGAACGGGCTGCTGATGCAGGGTACTGGGGAGCGATGCTTCAGGTGGCAGGTATTCTTATGCGTGAACAAAAAGACGATGTAAGAAAAAAAGCGTTTTCTTACGTAGAAAAAGCAGCAGCTATGGGTGATGGACTCGCTGAAGTACGCTTGGGTGATTGTTGGCATTATGGGTTGGGCTGTGAACGTTCTTTTGAAAATGCAAGACGTTATTATGATATTGCTTGTCGCCGAGGCAGTTTATTAGCCGTATTCAGTATGGCGAGACTATATGATGATCGTGTATTTCCGCAGCGAAGTGAAATGCAAGCAGCTATTTGGACAGAAAAAGCAGCACAGATGGGAAATGTAGATGCTATGTGTGCTATGGGCGATCGCAATTTTTACGGTATCGGTGTTATGAAGGATTTAAAGAAAGCGGAATATTGGTATAAACAGGCTGTAAAAACTAAGAATGGGCGAGGGTACTTTGCTATAGGACGTTTTAAGATTTATATATCTAAGATGAGCGAAGGTATTAAATACATGGAAAAAGCGGCTATTGCAGGATGGCCGGAAGGATACTATGTATTAGGACTCATGAAAATGCAAGGCATCGGTATGAAACAAGATAGAAGAAGAGGTCGAGTATTATTAGAACAGGCAGCTGCTGCCGGTGTATCTGCCGCTAGAGAGGTCATTAGAAATAAAGGAAAAGTAAACTTTTTACAAGCATTACAAAGCATATAAACCCAAAACAGTCATCTGTTGTAGATGGCTGTTTTTATATGGTTGCTAAAAAATTATGTAAATTATTAAAATTGCAATGTAAAGATGTGCAAATCATAGTAAAGTATACTTAATTATTGTTAATTAAAAAATCAAATAAAGATATATAAAGGATGTATAAGAAAGGAGTTGTCTTTTTTATGTTATAATAAGAAGAATCAAAGATTAAACACCTAGACTTTATCGATAAAATCTAGGTGTTTTTCTATTAAGACATGTTTAAGTTTGTATAGAATTATTTTGCGTGGCTACCACGAGGAGCCATTTGCATATCAATCCCATATGGAAGAGAATCAACTGCAGCTATTAGTTGTGGGATAGTTTTATGTGTGTAGATGTCTTTTGTTACGTTATCAGTACTTGAATGTCCTACAATTTGTTTTTGTATCTTTTCAGGTAATCCATAATTATCGCATAACGTTATGAAGGTGTGTCTAGCATCATGCGGTATATAAGCTCGATTAAAATATTTTCCGAAACTTCCTCTGGCGTAAAACATTCCTTTTAAACTATAAATACCTTTTGAAAGGTTAGGTACAATTAAAAATTTGGATTTTTTAAATAGTGCAATACTATAAAAATATTTCACAAAAGGAAGAATGCATTTTGCTATTGGGATAACTCTATTCTTCCCCACAGTAGTCTTTGAACCACCTATCATAATTCGTTTTACGATATCTACATTTTTTACCTCCATTTTAGATAATTCGTTTGAACGCATTCCTGTATATGCGTAAATGAGTATAATTTTAACGATATCTTGATGGGTGTCATTCCAAAGCTGCTGCATTACTTCAGAAGTAAAAGGTTTATGAAGTGTTGACTTTTTGAATTGCTTAACTTTAACGAATTTTGAATAATTTTTTACAGCTAAATCGTTAGCTAACGCATAGTCATAAATCATGTGATAAGTCGTTAGCATTGCGCGCTGAACGGCAGCGGAATTAGTAGAATCAATAAGCGCCTGCAGATGAATGGTTTTTGTTTCTTGTGGGGTTAAAGTTTGAATTTTAGAACTATGATTTTTCCATGCGTTTAATGTGGCAAGACTGATAGGTTTATTTAGCCTTTCTCGTTCCGCTAGAATATGTTCCCATATCTGCCTCCAGGTTATCTTTTTAATGACTCTATCCGTAGGTGAGGCGTTGTATAAGTCAAGGGCGTATTGTGCCTCTTTATGCGTTCTAAAACTTCCGATAATCTTCTTCTTCCGGATACCCTTATCATTCATTCCTAGATTGATGACTGCTACCCATGGTTTGCGCCTACGTGTGGTATCGTTTCGCTTATAAACAGAACCTGTTCCATTTGCTCGTCGTATAAAAAATCGACCTCCTTAAAAATAGGTCGATTGTGATATAATAAAACTATAAATCGACCTCGTGGTTGGGGTTTTGATTTTCCCGTTACTCTGTTGGCGCAGGGTAGCGGGACTTTTTTTATTGTGCTACAATATGAGTAGTGAATCGTCTACAGCGTGTAATGGCGTTGGACACTGAGCCGCTACTTAAATAGTAGTGGCTCTTTTATTTTGTGGTAATATCTATCTCCAACATTTTGCTAAAAATAGTGGTGCTAGTTATTGATTATTTTTTAAAAGTATTTGTCCTGAAGAGTTGTCAGATACAAAACTACGAGATAGTTGTAAAATAAAATCGTCAGAATTGGCAATATCTTTAGGGACATCGAAATATATTTTGCCTGTTTTTTGAATTCCGGGATTAATTAAGTCTAAGAAGATGTTTTCATTGATATTTATTGTTAGGGTAACAGGGGAATAAGTTGCATCTCCCAGTTTTAACCTAAAAGCACTATTATCTAATCTCATTGCTTCTTTAGCTATATTCTTGTATTGAATAGTTAAAACAACAAAAGAACCATCAGCTTTTGTAAATAAATATCCACTTGAATCTGATACTCTATCGGTCACTTGTTTATCCAATACTGCAATTTCAAAATTTTTAGCATTGTACAATTCTCCCATAGTATAAATCTTCTTAGCTTGTTGCGTTGTATCTGCTTTTGCACTTGTAGTTTGCGGCGCACTTTCTTTAGGCGCGATTACTCCTGCAGCGAAAAAGAGTAATAACGCCATTCCGAATACTTTTAATCTAGTAGGCTTCTTTAAAAACGGAGCCGCTTTAGTTGGTTTTATTAAACCAAAAATAAGCCATACAATTGATGCAATCGCTAAAATTCCAGATAATACTTCCATATTAATTCTCCTTACTCTAAATAAAATAATATTTAAACACAATAAAACTGAAATTTAGATAAATTTACATTTTGTTTATTATGAGAATGTGCTAACTTCTCAATTAAGTTAGCATTATAATGTGTATAAAAATCATCTCTTTCTATATGTAATAATTCGTGTAATATAGCAATTCTTTGCAATTCAATAGAAATAGTATTATTAATGATGATAGTGTAACGACCATCTTGATTATCATGCGTTAATGCTTTAATTTTATGCAGTAATAATTGATAGGTTAATACAATACTCATTTATTTTCTTTTGCCTTTAAACCATTAATTAAATTTAAAACAATATCTATATCTTCTTTTGATAAGTCTCTTGATGCATCAAATAATATACGTCCTTCCGGATTGGTTCGTAGTTGTTCTGCTATTTCAGCAACTTCTTTGTCATGATAATAACCATTGTTAATAGAGGTTTTATCTTCTATTAAACCTGATTTTTCTATATTAAAGTCATTAGCCAGTATTTCAATTTTATCTATACGTGGATATGATTTTGCTCTAACCCACTCTGAAAAAGTTGTTTCTTTAAAATTTAAAATTTTACAAACATCTTTTTGAGTAACTTATTTGTTTATCATTTTTACCGCACTCTGCATCTGCGGCGGAGTTTATCTCTTCCACGTATCCGACAAAATCTATCAGCATGACGGTGCATCAGTACAACATGTTGAAGCGTATAACGGCAGAGCTACAGATGCAGTGCGGCATTCTGCAGATAAGGTTGCAACAGCTCAAGAAAAACTCAGTCGAACAAACCGAAAACTTGAACGTGCTGTCGGAACAGCTCAAGAGCTGCAAAGAGGAGCTGTATCAAACGCAGGAATTATTGACGAGTGCCAATCAAGACTTAACCGCTGCCAAGAACTACTTAGCGACGCAGAAAGCATTTATAAAGACGTTGAGAGAGGAGATAGATTCTCTGGAGAAAACGAATAGAAGACTAAAAAAACAGCGCCGGATATATGCTGTTTTAGCAGCAGGACTTGGTGTTGTTGCATTTGTTAAATAAAAGAACTATACTAGATTTATCAGTCCATTTGACTGCGAATTGTCAAGTCAAGTGCAACGTCTTTGAATAATAGACCTCGTAGGGAGTTCTGTATCCTAGGCATTTGCGTGGACGTCGATTTAATTTATCAAACATCTCCTGAATGTATGCATCCGGTATGTCGGTGATGTCTTGTCCGAAGCGCGCGAGGAGCTTCCCGACGGCATCGACGCAGGAAGTCATGGAGGAGGCGAAGTGCGCCGTTCTCGTTGTCAAATAGTCAAGGCAGAGCAGGCTCTATGCACCTTGGCGAAGGGATTCCGGTAGAAGGAGGGTTATATCATGTTGAAGAACATTAAGAAAGAGGCTCGGAAAAGCAAGATGAAAATCATTGGTGCGATTGCCTCCTGCCTGTCCATTTGTATGTATGTCTCTTATATTCCGCAAATCATTGGAAATCTGTCCGGTCATCAGGGAGACTGGATTCAGCCGTCTGTCGCGTTCATCAACTGCACGATGTGGGTTGGATATGGGTTTTTCAAAGAGCAGCGCGACTGGCCAATCGTTTTGGCCAATCTCCCGGGTATCATCTTTGGTCTGACGGCTGCGATTACTGCCCGTCTCTAAATGCGCAAACCCAGCAACCAATACAGATGATGTGAATTTCCATAAATAACTTGCTTAAGAGCAACAATATTAATTACACTGTCCTTAAATCAAGAGATATGATAGAGTTTAAGCGAGAAAATCCAGGAAAGATTGACCCCTTTGGTGAATTTAAGAGAGAAATACCAATGGTAGTAGATGTTGATAATAAACAACTGGTTGAGTATATACAAGAGGTTAGAAACTATATCGTAGCTATGAATGTGATACTTGACACACTAGGCCAATATCAAACGGAATAAGATTTTAATGAAAGAGAAAATACACTATCCCATGTGGTAGGGAATCTCTTTGGTAAGGTACATTCATTTAAGAGGACAACTAAAAAGTTAATACCGGCTCCTGCAGGTTTGCTTCTCTAGTCACCAAAAGACCTACTGTTTAAACACGGTAGGTCTTTTTGCGTTTTATATGCTTTAACCTTGACATTTATATATATTTGTATTACACTTGTAATGCGAGGAGGTTAGACTATGAACATATCCATTAGAGTAAATGACAAAGAAGAAAGATTATTCAAAGCGTATGCTAAAAGTAATCACATGACTTTATCTGAAATGTTAAGAAAATATACATTAGAACGCATTGAAGACGAGATTGATATGAAAGCTTGTGAAGATTATCTATTACGTGAAGAATTGGGTGAAACCGAGTTTACTCCTGCAAGTGAAGTTTTTGAAAAGTTGGGGGTATAATGTATTCTGTTGTTTTTGAAAAGCAAGCAATAAAGCAACTCTCTAAAATATCTAAAATCGGTCAATTACAAATAAAAAAGCTGATAACGAAAATAGAAAATGCTGAAAATCCTAGATATATAGGGAAAGCTCTAACACATAATTTAAAAGGTTTTTGGAGATATAGAGCAGGAGATTATAGAGTTATTTGCGAAATAAAAGATGATAAGTGTATCGTCGTAGTAATTAATATAGGAAACCGTAGAGAGATATATGATAGAGTATAAAAAAAGACCTACTGTTTAAACACGGTAGGTCTTTTTTATTTGCAAAAATATAGAATTTACATAATAAGATACGATTAAAAAATGTTTGCGTGGCTACCACGTGGCTACCAATTTAAAAATTGTTTGATGTTAAATTTCTAGTGTTTATCGAATGTTAGACGAGATTTGTATTATACATATTAATATTTTATAATAATAACAATTCATACAGGATAGGAACGCGTGATTTACTATCCTAAAAATGGCAGGAGGCTTATACATGATGAGTAAAGAATTAGCACAGGCGGAATTGTTGTTTAAACAGTTTAAACATAAAGAAGCTTATCCGATTTTCCAACAACTGGCAGATGCAGGGGATGCAAGAGCTATGTATTTCATGGGCATTTATTCCAGATTGTATTTAGGGGTAGGACATTACAATCCGAAGAAGTCCATGGAGTGGTTTCAGAAAGGTATGGAAAAGGGAGATGTGTTATGTGCTATTTCTCTTGGATACTTGCAAGAAGAGAAAAAACGTGATGATTTCATGAAAGAATGGCTTCCTAAAGCGGAAGAGTTAGCGGCGGCAGGCGATGTGTTTGCTATGGATGATATTGCAGATTGCTACTTTTACGGATTAGGAACTTCCGTTGATGAAAAACGTGGTTTAGAGAGTATTGATAAGGCGGCAGATGCCGGATATTGGTTAGCTGCTTATGATCAAGCTACACAGTATGATGATAATGGACATAGAGATACCGACTATGCAAAAGCTTGTGCTGCTTATAAAGAAGTTTCTAAATTAGGGTATTCTGAAGCGGATTATCGTTTAGGTTTTCATTACTTCCAAGGTATTGGTGTAGAACGTGATGTGAAAGAGGCGGTTCGTCTTTGGGAAAAAGCTTGGAATTTAGGAAATGCTGCAGCTGCTAATGCATTAGGTTTTGTATATTCTTTTGATGAAAAATTAAAAGATGATAAGAAAGCTTTTGAATGTTTTGATAAAGCAGCTAAAGCAGGGCTTCCTTTGGCTGCAGGGAATGTGGGAAACTGCTATTTCTATGGACGTGGTGTAAAGAAGAGTTTATCAGAAGCTAAAAAATGGTATGAAGTAGGTGCTAAAGCAGGCTTACATTCTTCTATGTTGCAATTGGGTGTTATTTTAAAAACAGAAGGTAAGAATAAAGAAGCCTTTGAAGTATTTTGTACAGCCGCTATTCAAGGATATCCGGCAGCTATGGGATGGGTGGCTGCTTGTTATGAACATGGAATTGGTGTAGAAAAGAGTCAGGAAAAAGTACTTTTCTGGCTTAAGCGTGCCGCTGCATTAGGCGACCAAAATGCTATTGCTAATTTACAAAGATTATATCCACAAAATACATTAGTAAAGACGAATGAAGAACTTTCGGATGAATTACCGGAAGAATTTATGGATATGGCAAATAATTCTACTGTTAATTAGTAGAAGTATAAAAGCTTTGGAAAAAGTATAAATTTTCCAAAGCTTTTTATTATGAAAAAAGGTAACAGACATTATTTTGTGGGGGAATTATATAAAGTTAATCACAGAGTTATCAACATGTTGTGGATAACTCTGTGATTTATATAGTTTATCTACTATAAATAGATAAAAAATGACATAATTTTAGAAGGTGCATGTTATTGGCAGCAAAATAAAAAATGTAAAACAGCTAATTATTTAACTCCAAAAGATAACTTGCGAACAATTCTCAATTGTGATATTATAATTTGCGAACAATTCGCAATTGTTATTAAAAAGTGTTTTATAATGACACAAACAATCATTGAGAAAATAAATTTTTATTTTCTCAATGATTGTATTCGGGAATTGTTTCATGGGAGGTATTTGTGAATATGATAATAGATGTACTGTCTTTATTTATAAAATCATATATTTTACACTTATTAGCAGCATTGGTTGCGGTAGCTATATTTCTTATATATACGTCGTTGGTTGTAACGGATTTGAAAGGGTGGGAGTAAGTGTTTAATTCTCTATCGATGTTAGTGCATTGGTTCGTCAGCGGTGGACCGGTTATGTATCCTCTTTTATTGTTGTCACTGATTTCTGTGGCTATTGCTGTAGAGAGATTTCATTATTTTAATATACGATGCAAAGGTTTTAGAAAAATGCTTATCGGTGTTGAACATGCCGTGCGTTGTAATCACTGGGAAGCGATAGCAGAATGTTGTGAATGTTCCTCTTGTTTTGGTCGAGTTATTGAGGAAGGTCTTAACTCCGGACGAACCGAATTGGAAATACGTAATATTTTAAATGAGCGTATGTCTATTGAGATGGCAGGTTTTAAAAAGTATTTAGATTATTTAAGTGCTATTGTTACTATTGCACCTTTATTAGGACTTCTGGGGACAGTCACCGGCATGATTAGTACTTTTGGTGTATTAGGTGCCGGTGGAGGAGTTTCTTCTGTGACCGGCGGTGTGGGAGAAGCTTTGATTGCAACAGCTACCGGATTATGTGTGGCTTTAACTGCCTTTGTTTTTTATACATATTTTTCACATCGTATCGATTCGATTGTAAATGCTATGGAAAAGGTATGTATACTTATTGTTTATGAAAGAAAAAAGTGGTGGAGTGAATCATGTTCTCAACCTGCAGAATGAAACAAAAGCCTATGTTTATGATTATTCCGATGATTGACATTATTTTCTTTTTGCTTGTTTTCTTTATGATGAGCGGTGCCGGTGGAGAGCTGAAGAGTTTACCGGTTCAGTTGCCGACAGCTCGTCATGCATCGGATGCATATGTACCGCCTGTACATATAGTTTTGCAAAAGGAGGGATCTCTTTTTATAGAAGAGAAGCAAGTATCTATGGAAGAGGCGGCACAATATATGCAGCATATTACAAAAGAAAATGGTAATGTAAGTGCTTTATTGGAAGCAGATAAAGAGAGTTCACATGGGCAAGTTATTGAGGTAATGGATATGTTAAAAGGTGCAGGTGTTAAGCGATTAGCTGTTGCTGCACAGTAGAGGTGATAAAAATTTATTCATGGAAAAAAGCTTTTTTCACTTCCTTACTTATTCATCTAGGAACGGTTCTTTTAATTTTTATCGGTATTACTTTACAACATGGTGATCAGGAAATCTATGTGATTGATTTAAGCGAATCCATAACTACAAATAAGGAGGGGGCTACGGAATCTTTGGGTGTCGGTATTGGAAATGGAGATGGAACTACTAACAGTCAAGGGAGACATAGCGGAACCGCTTCGCAAGGTATTAAAACATATGTAGGAGAAGGGATGGCAGTTAAAGGCAGTCCGCAATCACATGGACATAGTTTATCCGGTGAAGAAGGAATGGAAGAACATAGTTTTGGAGATGATTCGGGAGGTTCTTCTTCCGGTGGTGATGCAGGGGGAGGTAAACCGGGAATTCCTTTTGATAGGGAAGGGTTTAGAGTTGCTATTACGGCACATAAAAAATATCCGTTGTCTGCCATAAAAAGAGGTATCACCGGTACGGTACATATAGAAACGACTTTGGATGCAAATGGAAATTGTTTAGGTGTTTCCGTTATAGAATCATCCGGTTCAGAAGTACTGGATAATGCAGGCGTAAAAGCGGCGGAGGAGGCTTGTCCATATCCTAATGCTTCCGGACATACCGTATCCATAACTACACCGGTTATTTTTAGACTTGAATAGTAAGGGAATTAATTGAGTTGGCAGGGAGCGAGTAGTAGTGACTATAAAGAAATTATATGAGTCTATGTCGGAAGCAGAGCGAGAAATACAGTTTGGAAGAGAAACAGAAAATCCTTTAACATCTGCATTTTCGAGTAAGCGTGTCGTTCATGCAAAGCTTGCAACTACACCTATAGCACCGGAAACGGTACAACATACATGGGAAGAGATTATGGAATCTGCTCCTCGCAAAGGACAATGGCAAGCCGCTTATGTGCATATTCCGTTTTGTAAAACTAAGTGTACTTATTGTCAGTTTTTTAAAAATGGAACAAATCAGGAGGAAGAAGATACTTACGTAGATCATCTTATAAAAGAAATAGAAAGGGATGCGGCAAAGCCCCGTTTAAGAGACGGACTGATTCATGCCGTATTCATTGGTGGTGGTACGCCAACTTCTCTTTCTTCTTACAATGCGAAACGACTTTTATCCACTTTACATAACGCATTACCGCTTGCTAATGACTGTGAATTTACCTTAGAGGGGCGTGTACATGATGTAACATCGGATAAAATGGATGTATGGCTTTCGTATGGTGTGAATCGTATTTCTTTAGGCGTACAATCTTTTCAAACGCATATACGACAACAGGTGGGGCGTATAGATACGAGAGAAGTGGTATTGGAACGACTTCGTAAATTAAAAGAAACCGGACAATGTGCAGTTATTATTGACTTAATGTATGGATTTCCTGATCAAACTATGAAGATATGGGAAAACGATTTAAAAGATTTGGTGGATAGCGGTATTGACGGTGCCGATTTGTACCAATTAGATGTTTTTGAAGAGAGTGATTTGCAACGCATGATTACGTTAGGGAAAGTATCTCGTGCTGCTACTACACAAGAACAGGCATGTATGTTTGATTTCGGAAGCGACTATTTAGAAAAACGCGGATATAAAAAGGTGAATGTTCGTCACTGGAGGAGGACGAATCGAGAGCGAAGCTTATACAATGTAATGGGAAAGATGGGAGTACCTATATTTCCTTTTGGAAGTAGTGCCGGTGGGCATATAGACAGCTATTCCTTTATGTTAAGACGTACACTTCAACCTTATGAAACCTTTGTATCACGTGGAGAAAAGCCGATTATGTTTTGTGCAAAACGTTCTCCTTTGCAATGGATTGCCGATGCGGTAACAACAGAAATAGAACAAGGATATATTTTGTTAGAAACATTGGTAGAAAAAGATTCCCGGTTGGCAGATTTAGAATGGTTATTCCAATTATGGGAAAAACGGGGACTCCTTTCTTTTAACGGGGTGGCTTATGAATTAACTCGGGCAGGTGCATTTTGGCAAGTGAATTTATTACAAACAATTATTGAATGTATCAGCTATTTATTAGCAGGGAAAAAAGAATTACGAGTAGATTCTGTGTCACAACAAGATAAAGTATCACATCCTTCTATGCATAAAGGGAGGTAATTTTGTGAATATAAGAAAACCTATTATTTATATCGGTATGATACTTCTTTTATTTGTGGTCTTAGATATGGGATTTCATTGGAAGTCTTCTTCTGGAGATGTGATGATGGAAACTATAAAAGTACAGGACAGTACAGGAGAATTTGTTACTATTCCTAAACATCCGAAGCGAGTTGTTTTTCTAAATACTGCTAATTTAGAAATGTACTGTGCAGTGGGGGGACGAGAAGCGGTGGTTGGTATACCGACTACGTCTATTATGAGTGAGGAATTAAGGCAGCAAGTACAGGGGGTGGAAGAAGTAGGTATTGTACATGAACCTAATATTGAAAAAATTATTTCACTCCAACCGGATTTAGTTATAGGGATTAATGTACCTATGCATAATCGTGTAAAAGAAGTATTAAAAGAAAATCATATTCCTTTTTATATTAATGGATTACAAAGTATAGAAGACACGGATAGAACGGTAGAACTTTATGGACGATTGACAGGGGATGAAAACGAGGCGGATGCGTTAAGGAAGAAAATACACGAGGAATGCGATAAAGCGTTGCATCATAGCAGAAATAAAACAGCTCCTCGTGCGTTAATTTTATTTGCATCGCCAAACAGTCAAAATATGGCAACCGGTGAAAGTTTTGCCGGTGATATTATGAAACGTCTTGGTGGAATAAATATTGCAGATGTAGATTCTACGATTCACGGACCTTATGTACCTATCAGTATGGAATATATTATCAGAAAAAATCCGGAAGCTATTTTTATTGTTAATAAAGGCCCGTACAAAGGACATTTTGATAAGGTCGTATCGGATATGGAAAAAGATGAGTTATGGGGACAAGTGGCAGCGGTAAAGAATAAGCAAGTTTATAATTTACCGGATACGTTATTTTCTTCAAATCCCGGCAGCCAAGTGGGAGAAGCAATGGAATTTATGGCAAATCTTCTATATGGGGAGGAGTCATGATGCATGTAGAGTTATCAAGGCAAACTATACGAAAACTCACTTTTTTTGGAGGACTATTAGGATTATTGGGCAGTTTGTTTTTATCTCTTTTGGTAGGAACGGTATCGGTATCTCCCGTGGAATTATGGCAATTTTTAACGTCTTCTCCGTTAGCCAATACAGGGGAATTTATTTATCGATTGCGTGTTCCTCGTGCGTTGAATGCTGCTTTAACAGGTATGAATTTAGCTTTATCCGGTTGCATTTTGCAGGGGCTGGTTAGAAACCCTTTAGCAGATCCGGGGATTATCGGTATTTCCGCCGGTGCAGGAATGGCAGCTATGTTGTTGATGTTTCTGGCACCGAATTTAGTGTTTTGGGTACCTATAGTTGCATTTATAGGTGCTATGGGGGCAGCGGTACTCGTATTTGCACTAGCTTGGAATCGAGGAGTTCAACCTTTATTTTTGGTTTTATCAGGTGTTGCCGTTTCTGTATTTTTTGGTGGAGGGATGACTGCTTTATCCGTATTTTTTTCCGATCAAGTACAAGGAACCATTGGCTGGATGGCAGGCGGATTTAATGGATGTGGTTGGAGCCATGTACGTATGATTCTCCCTTACAGTTTGTTAGGTGTTGTAGGTGCTATGGGTTTAGCAGGAAGACTTAATGCATTACAATTGGGAGATGAAGTAGCTTGTATGTTGGGCGTTCCTGTCAAGCAAACACGTACATTACTTGTGATGGTGGCAGCTTTATTAGCTGCATCCGCGGTAAGCGTGGCAGGTCTTTTGGGGTTTGTCGGCTTAATTGTTCCGCATGTGACTCGTTTGTTGGTAGGTTCGGATTTTAAAGTACTCATACCTTGCTCTGCTGTTTTAGGTGCTGGATTTGTTGTCATTACGGATATGGCAGCTCGTACTTTATTTAATCCGGTCGAAGTTCCGGTTGGCATTTTTATGAGTTTTATCGGAGCACCCTTCTTTTTATATTTGCTAAAAAGGAAGATGAAACAATGAGTATATTGGAAACGAAACAAATCAGTATCGGCTATGGAACAAAAAAAGTGTTAGAACACATCTCTCTTCGATTTGATATACCTGAAATTGTATCGATTATCGGACCTAACGGTTCCGGTAAATCTACCTTGGTTAAAGCATTAGCAGGGATACTTCCGGTTCTTGAAGGAGAAGTACTTTTTCAAAATAAAGAAATTCACTCTATAAGTGAACGGATAAAGTCGCAGCAGATTTCTTATTTACCGCAAATAGTAGAAGCACCTCCTGATATGTTAGTTAAAGAGTTAGTTATGTATGGGCGGATGCCTTACCAATCTCTCTTTTCGGAAGCGGATGATAAGGATAGAGAATTGGTTGCATGGGCATTGCAAGAAACGGCGTTGCAGCAATTAAAAAATCGCAGAATAGGTTCTTTATCCGGAGGAGAAAAACAACGTGCTTGGATTGCAATGGCTTTGGTAAAACAGCCAAAAGTACTTATTTTAGATGAACCGACAACTTATTTGGATATAAAACATCAAATGAGTTTAATGGAATTGGTTACTTCTCTTTATCAAAAAATGAATATTTTGATACTTATGGTCATGCACGATTTGAATTATGCAGCGAGATATGGTCATCGTTTAATAGCACTTAAAAATGGTCAAATTATGGCAGACGGTACTTGTGAAGAGGTCTTTTGTCCGGAAGTATTAGAACCTTTATATGGGATTCAGGTTAAAATCCTTAAAGAAAATATTGGGCAGAAAGATCATTTATTATGTGTTCCTTGTAATATAAAATAGGGATTTAGTTATTTAGTAAAAATGGAGTTAGTTATGAACAATAAAATATTAAAAATGGGAATCATTTCTTGCATAGTTATGTCTTCTTTGGGCGTAGCTATGCCGATTACTTGTGCTGCAGAACCGGAAGAAAAATTATCCACGTCAGAAGTGGTGGTAACTGCCAATCGAACACAAGAAGAAATAAAAGCAATTCCACAAGCTACAGAAGTAATTACGGCACAAGATATACAAGATCTCGGTGCAACTACTGTGCAAGATGCTCTCGCATTGGCACATGATGTAACTGTTCGTTCCGGTACGGTAGGTAGTAATGTGCAGATTCGAGGAATGAGTAAAAACCATATTTTAATTTTAGTTGATGGAAAAAGAATGGCAGGCGAAGATACTGCTAAATTGACTAACTCCTATGCATTAGAAAGATTAAATGTAAATGATATTGAAAGAATAGAAATCGTTCGAGGTTCTTCCAGTGCTTTATATGGCTCAGATGCAATCGGCGGAATCATTAATATTATTACTAAGGTGCCCAGTGAATTTTCTACTACCATAGGTACGATAACAGGGACTAAGAATACAGCCACTTATGTTTATGCAGACTTAGGTAAGAATGGAAGATGGTCTTCTTCCGTATCTGCTCGTTGGGATAAAGTACGAGAACGAAAAGAATATCAATATTCCGAACAAATGGGAAGAGGCGGAAAGATTACTGTTATTGATGGAATTAACTCCAATATGTATGGTATGCATCGCACCTATCATACAGCTGCTAAGTATGATTTTGAAAATGCCAATAAAAACACATTGCGTTTTGACGTAGATTATTTAAAAGATGATTTGAAAAGTGCGTATGCAGATGCTTATTCTAAGAGTCCGGCAGGTAAGACCGTAACTGCAAAAAATAAATACTCTACTTTTGATAATGAACGTATTGGATTTTCTGTAGAATATGCAGGACAAACGGATAGAAATGATTATAGCTTCAGAACCTATTATGATCAGTTGAAGAAAAATACAAACACATATAATGCACGTCCAGATTTCCGTGGACCGCCGGCTATAGTAAATATGTTGAATAAAACGTATCCTAAGATGACGAGTGATTTCAGTAAATATACAACTTGGGTAGCAGAAGCAAAAGATACTATGTATGTAAATGATGCTCATACATTAACTTTTGGCGGAGAATATCGTTTTACAGAATATGAAGGAACTCGTCTTAAAAAGACTGCCGGTTCTACCGTTGGGAAACATAACTTTAATTCCTATGCCGGTTATGCAGAAGATTTGTGGCAAGTTAATGATGATTTATTAATAACACCTTCTCTTCGATTTGAACATAATAGTCATTTCGGAAATAAAACAACACCGAAATTAGGACTTACTTATCATATTAATGACAAATTGCGTTTTAAATCTAACTATGGAAAAGGATATAAAGCACCGACTGTCAGTGAAATGTATTTAGATATGACACATCCTATGGGTCCTGCCGTAGTTATGAATATTGTAGGAAATCCGAACTTGAAACCGGAAGAAAGTACCAATTTTGATGTAGGCTTTGAATATGATGATGGTAAAACTTTTGGTAAAATTTCCTATTTTAAAAATAAAGTGAATAATCTGATTGCTACTAAACGTATAGAATCGACAAAGACTACATATGTAAATATTGATAAAACGCAAGTAAACGGTGTAGAAACCGAAATAGGTCATCATCTATCCAATCGGTTAAGTGTCAAGATTCATGACAGTTGGTTGGATGCAACAGATGCTATATCCGGTGAACGTTTAACCGGAAGAGCGAAGAACGCCATTTCTTTCCAGCTTGTTTATGATGATCATAAGAATGATGGATTCTCTGCTGTGCTTTGGGATACTTTCATTAGTGATTTTTATGATACGGATAGAAATGGAAAAGATAGAAACTTTACTTATAACACATTAAATTTCTCTTTTAATAAGAAATTTAAAAATGGAATGAGTGTATTTGGCGGCATAGATAATATTTTGAATAAGAAAGATAGCGATATATACTTGGATGGGCGTGTATGGCGTGTAGGTGTAGAACGTAAATTCTAATATAAAAAAGGACTTCTTTAAAGAAGTCCTTTTTTATATGTTATTGTGTGAGTAGTTCTTTGATGCATGTTTCAACTTCATTCATATCCTGTGTCGGTTCAAAGCGAGCGACTACATTTCCTTGGCGATCTACTATGAATTTAGTGAAGTTCCATTTGATATCATTTGAGTTTTTATAATCCGGATTTTTAATGGCAAGCATGGCTTTTACTGCAAAACTTTTAAATTTATCACTTACTTTTTTATTGGTACCGAAACCTTTAAAACCTTGTTGTGATTTTAAGTAATCAAATAGGGGCAATGCATTGGCTCCGTTTACATCTACTTTTTTAAAACGATCATAGTTTACACCAAATCGAACTTTACATATTTGTTCAATCTCTTGATCGTCTTCCGGTGCTTGGTTACCGAACTGATTACAAGGGAATTCAAGAACAGACAGCCCTTGCTTGTGATATTTATCAAATAAGCGTTGAATGTCATCATACTGCGGAGTAAAACCGCAATGTGTAGCACTGTTAAATATCAACATAACTTGACCTTTATAGTGTGACATGGATACTTCTTGCCCCGAAAGGTTCTTTGCTTTATATTCGTAAATACTCATGATTACCACTCCTTGGGTAGTTATTTACAAGTTTTACAACGACCATAAATGGTAGTCTGTGCTTCATCAATAGAAAATGCATCCGTATTTAAAACATCTTCTGTTAGTTTTTCAGAGATTTTTTGTGAAATATGATAGGTTTTACCACAGTTTAAACAAGTCATATGCAATCGATGTTCGCATGTTTCTGCAGGGCTATATCGATATAGAGCCTCTTTATTATCATTCGAAATGACTTGTAAAATAAGTCCGGCTTTTGTCAAAATGGATAAATTACGGTATACAGCACTAATGCTGATTTTCGTTTTTCCATTTTTATTCAGTTTTGTATATAACTCACGTGCTGTTATTGAGATATCAGGATGTGTACTAAAAAATTCAAATAACAACTTACGCTGTGCGGTCATATACATAAGAATCGCCTTCCTTTATAACTTGGTAACTATTGTTACAAGATGGAATTTAATAATAAGTTCCATTTATGTAGTTACTACTTAAAAGAATATTTATTTTATCATATCATACTATAGATGGATTTGCTTTTTCATATGTTAACAGTAGGAATATATGAGGTATAACCGGATAACAATATATCTACATTCTCCGTATCGTACTCTATTTGTTCAGACCATAATCGAACATTATCCGGAAATGTTTGCATGAAGGCTGACTTTAAGATGATAAAATCTACACTTTCTCTGGCGTATTGTAGGACAGCAGCTATACCGTATGGTTCTACCTTATCTAATACACGATAAGCAATATATTGAAAAAATTTTGAATAATCATAGGAATGTGCATCCAGATACGTTTGCACACAAGATTCACTAACTGTTATTTTTGTTTGTAAGAAAGCTATATTTTCTATCCACTCTTGGTTAATCGGATTGGTTTTAGCATATCTTTGTAATAGTCTTTCATAATAAGAAGTTTTTATTTGGGCGGAAAATACAAGCTCTTTTGAGGATACACCATATCCTAATGCATGCAGTAAGGTGGACAAGGATGCCGTTTCTTTAGAATAATCTGTAACAAAAAAGAGAGGTTTTTTATCTGCTAACAGCATTTCTACCGTTTTTTCACAACTGAGTCCTAATCCTGCCAGTTCAAAGTTTTGTGTATAGATAAAAAAACGAGGATGCATAGCACATACATCACATAATAGAGAGTCGTCTGCTTTAGTAATAATTTCACAGAGTCCCTTTTCTGATAAAAAGGGGCATCGGCTATTTTGTGTAATAAAGCAATAACTATTATCTTTATATGTCATCGATTGGCGAATTTTATTACCTAGAGATGTTTTCAGAGAAAGGTAACGAGTGGCAGTTTGTTTATCAATTTCGATATCCCAATCTTGTGCACAACAAGAATGGATACAATGATTTGCTTTACAGGAAAATTGATTATAAAAAGAAGGGTACAGGGTAATCGTGCTAATACATCCTTTCAGTACTTTATTTTATGATAGATAATCATATCGGTAAGTAGCAAGATAGTCAATATTTCTTGTTAAAATACAAAAAATCTACTTGCTTTAGTAAGGTATAATGTAAATAGATAATTATTATCAATAATAATTAGTAATGATAAGTTTTTGTATAAATATAATAAGGGGAAAGAAGGTATAGAACGGAGCCATATATTTTTTCTAATTTTATTTTAGAAATACATCTTTATAATTTTCAGCAAGAAGGAGAAAGGTGCGATGAAGAAAAACATTAAATTAACTTTACTTGCATTGGGATGTAGCTCGGTTTTTGCTTTGGGCACATTACCTGTACATGCAGAATATGATCCGAATACAAATACGGAAACATTAACTAATAATATGGTTAGTGAAACTCGTGGAAATACGGCGATAGGTGACTACAAATCCTATGAGCATCCGGATCGTGATTTAGTTATTAATTGGACACACGATAATAATCGTGGCGACGGTTCTGCTATTCGTGATGCCATAGTTAAGGTTAAAAACTTAACTATTAATACGGATTTTGTTGGAAATCAGTGGGATGACAAGGCAGTTATCAGTGATAAAAAAACACATATTACAGCAACCGGTGATATTAATATTACTTCACATGATGATGCTATTTATACGGAAGCGGACGGAACGACTACTATTGATGGATTTAAGAATTTAAATATTAAGGCTACCGGTCAAGCCTATGGTATTGTTGATAACGGAAAAGGTATTACTATCAAAGGTGGAGAAGGGAGTACTGTTAAGGTAAGAAATATGTCGGGAAGACCGGCTGTCGGCAATGCAGGTTTTTTTGGTGCAGGAAAGCAGATTTCCATTTCTTCAGATACTATTGATATAGCCTCCGAAGGGGATGGGGGTGTAGCGGTAGGTGCGTCTATGTATTCTGCTAATGATCCGGATAAGAGATTTGATGTTTCTTTAGAAGGTAAGCTTATTAAATTGGCTGGAGAACATAGTATCCAAACATTCGGAAATGCACATGTAGCTATTAATCAAAATACAGTAGGTACGGTACAATTAGATGGCGGCGTAGATGTGAATGCAGGAAGCGTTAAAGCCAATATGGCAGGAAAAGGTTCTTACTTAAAAGCTGCCGGAACTTCTGATACGGAAATTACGGCGTTGAATGTAGGTGAAGGTGGATTGGCAGAGTTTAATATATCCAGTGACGATTCCTATATTCTCGGAGATTTGAGTGTAACTGGTGCTTCACAAGATAAGAAGAGGAAATCTCAACTCACTGTCAATGCTAGTGGTAAAAATTTTAAGATGAGTCGTGTTAAAGGCTTTGAAAACAGTTTAAGATATACGGGTACCAGTTTAGTAGAAGTAGATTATAAAGCGAATGCAGATTTAAACCTTACCGGTGAAAATGCAGAAATTGAAGGGACTTTAAATGCACATTTAGGCGGCACTATTCAACTTAATATGTCGGGCAAGAATGGACGCTTGATAGGAGATTTAGAAACTAAATTACCAACTTTTACTACTACGCATTTACCTGATGATAATGCAAAAATTACTGCTAATTTCTCCGGTGAAAATGCAATCATGAAAGGTAATATTTTAACGAATCTTGGAGGTTCTACCGTAGAAGCTAATTTCTCCGGAAAAAATGCAACTTTACAGGGAAATGCTTCTGCAAAAGGGACCAATGTATGGTCTAAAACAGGAAACCAAGTTACCTATTATATAGGGAAAAATAATCATGTAAATCTTAATTTTACAGGTGAAAATTCTTCTCAAACAGGTGATTTGATTGCTGAAGGAGAAAATACATTAGAGGCTAATTATCTTGGTAAAGGATCCTCTTTAACCGGTAATGTTGACAACAAAGGTATTATGAATCTTAAGTTTGCTAAGGGTACTTTCATGCAAGGTGATATGAAGAATAGTACTAAAACACTTATGGATAATTCTACTTTTGATGGTAAACTGACAGTTGATTTTGACGGTGCTGCATGGAAAGGTGATTTAGATGTTGTTTCCGGTACCGCAACTATCGGGTTAAAGAATGAAAGTTTGTGGACCGGTTTTGCTAAAGGTACAGGCGATGTCAACATAGATGCTACTTCTCGTTGGAATGTAACCAAAGACAGTATGTTGGGAACATTGGCTTTAGATGCCGGCGGTGTAGTTTCTTTAGCCGGTACAGCAAAAACTCTCACTATGAATAAGCTGGCAGGTAATGGTGGAGGCACTTTTGTCATGGACCTTCATTATAACGGGAACGATGTAGATGCTTATCGTAATGGTGCAACGAATAGTGATTTCTTGATTGCTAAAGAAGGTAACGGAAATACTTATAAAGTGGATTTAACAGCAGACAGCAGTGTTGACGGTATGGTAGTTGGAAGTAAATTATACTTTGCTACGACCGGAGCGAACAGCTCTATTTTCAAAGTTAATGATGCAGTACAGCTCAAATCTTATAAGAGTATCTATGATAAATCTTTAGTTGTTAAGAAAGAAACCGATTCTACCGGTTCTGCTTATGATGGGCATGATAATTGGTTCTTAACGGCAGCCGGTGCACCGGGACCGTCTATCAATCCGAACGGTACTAATCCGGGAACTGCTTATGCTACAGCATTATCTATTTGGCGTGATGAAGATACCTTGTTAAAACGTTTAGGCGAATTACGTTATAATCCTGAAAAACAGGGAGTATGGGCACGTCTTGTTAATAAGCGTTTGGAAAGAGATGGAGAACATAGCTTTAGTGGCAACTATAAAGGGTTACAAGTAGGTTGGGATAAAGAAAAAGTCACCACAAATAATGGTAACTGGTACTATGGTGCAGCTATCGATCATATTTGGGGAGATTCCACTTATAGTGCCGGTATCGGAAATCAAAAAGCTACAGCGGTATCTTTCTATGGAACTAACCTGAGAGATTCCGGACATTATGTAGATATTGTGGCACGCATCGGAAAGATTTTATCTGAATATGACAGTTCTTACACCGATCATGGAAGTTTCGGAAACTGGGGAACAACAGTAAGTGCAGAATACGGTCGTAAGCAAATGATGAATGAGGATTGGAGTATCGAAACACAGGGACAATTAACATACAGCTATTTGTGGGGAGATGATTATACCACCCGTAATGGTGCAAAAGTACATCAAGATAATGCAGATAGTTTAGTAGGTCGTCTTGGTTTCGTAGTAAGTCGTGAATATGATTCTCCTGCCAATAAACCGCATCGTGTTTACTTCAAAGCTTCTTTAATGCATGATTTCTTGGGCGGGACTACGAGTCAGATTACAGATGGTAGTAAGAGCTTTACCGGTCAAGATAAGAGAAGAGATACTTGGGTAGTAGTGGGTCTTGGTACGGATATTCGCTTTGCAGATAATAGACAATTCTACTTTGATGTAGAAAGAACTTTTGGTGCAGATATTCAAACGAAGTATCGTTTCAATACAGGACTTAGAGTTGCTTTTTAAAAAGTAACTAAAAAGAAAAACACAACGAGGATTTTCCTTGTTGTGTTTTTTGCTATATATTTATGAAAATAAAAAAGCATCGAGTATTCGATGCTTTTTGTCTTGGTGACCCAAGAGAGATTCGAACTCCCGACACCTTGATTCGTAGTCAAGTGCTCTATCCAGCTGAGCTATTGGGCCAAATGGCAGGGGCAGAGGGACTCAAACCCCCAACCTACGGTTTTGGAGACCGTTGCTCTATCAATTGAGCTATACCCCTGTGTGCCATAACGACTACTAAATAATAGCAATTTCTATGAAAAAAAGCAAGTATTTTATTGGAATACAAAAGATTAAAAAAATTAAATTTAAAATATGGTGTATGATACATATAGAGGAATCTTATTTTTAATTTATGATTTTATTTGTTTTGAAGAAAGGTTGATGAAAAATGATTATAGTATATAGTATGCATTCTTGTCCGGATTGTCAGATACTGGAAGAAGAATTGACAAAATATTCTTCAAAATTTAAAGTGATTGATATAGGTGAGCATGTGCTACATTTAAAAGAATTTTTAAAAATACGAGATATGCATCCGGCATTTAAAGAAGTGAGAGAGAACGGTTGGATTGGAATTCCTTGCTTTGTATTAGAAAATGGGACAATAACTTTTAATCCGGAAGAAGTGGGATTAGAGGCATCTCAATTATAAATAGTACAAATATATAGGTAATGAATTTTTATTTGGTTATGAAAGGTGAATTTTATGAAGTGGATACAAAAACATAAACGTCTTGTTGTTATCGTGCTTTTTGTGTCAGTATTGTGTTGTATCGGATGGAGTTTTTACCAACAAAAGAATCATAAAAAAGAATTAGTTTTATATGGTAATGTAGATATTCGCCAAGTGTCTTTAGCGTTTAACGGCAGCGGACGTATTCATGAGATGCTTAAAAATGAAGGAGACAAGGTAGCTAAAGGAGATGTATTGGCTACATTGGATGCACGACCTTTAGAAATTGCTATTGATAAGGCGGAAGCGGCTATTGCAGCACAGGAAGCACAAGTACAAAAGCTATACAACGGAACAAGAAGTGAAGAAATAGTAGAAGCACAATCACGTGTGGACGCTCTCATGGCAGAAGAAAATAATGCGCATACTTATTATGGTCGTATGTTGCAATTATTGGAAAGTGGAGCTGTCAGTCAGCAGGCGGTAGATAATGCAGAGGCGAGATGGAAAGGGGCGGAAGCGAACTTAAATTATGCAAAGGCTACTTTACATAAAGCGAATAACGGAGCACGTTCGGAAGATATTTTAGCAGCGGAAGCACAACTGAAATCGTTGCAGGCAACTTTGGATTCCTATAAGTATAATTTAAGTCAAACAACATTGGTAGCACCGGATGATGGATTGATTCGCTCTCGTTTGTCGGAAGTAGGAGACATGGCATCACCGCAAGCACCCGTGTATATACTAAGCCTTACATCACCGAAGTGGATTCGTGCTTATGTTACAGAAGACCGTTTAGGAGAAATTCATGAAGGAATGAAGGCTAAGGTGTATATAGATAGTTTTCCTAACGAATTCATAGAGGGGCAAATAGGGTATATTTCGCATACGGCAGAATTTACACCTAAAAATGTACAAACAGAAAATTTACGTACAGCACTTGTTTACGAAGTTCGTATTTATGTAGATGATATACATAATCGACTTCGTATCGGCATGCCGGCGACGATTAAGTTTTAAATACCATAGAAAGGGCGAAAACAATGAGCTACGTAGTAGAAGCTATGCATGTAACCAAGCAATTTAAAAGTTCTTCTGCGAATGAGCCGGTGATTGCTCTTTCCGATGTAACTTTTAAAGCAGAATCCGGAAAGATTACCGCTCTTATCGGACCGGACAGCGCGGGAAAAACTACTTTTCTTCGTATGGTTTGCGGATTATTATTTCCTTCTAAGGGACATATTAAAGTACTTGGTAAAGATGTAGTGACACAAGCACAGGAAATACAGGACTGTTTAGGCTACATGCCACAAAAATTCGGGTTATATGAAGACTTAACTTGCATGGAAAATATGAATTTATATGCAGATCTTCATGGAGTTTCTATGGAAAAGAGACAACTTCGTTTTGAAAAACTTTTTCATATGACCGGATTATTACCGTTTACTAATCGATTAGCAGGTAAATTATCCGGGGGAATGAAACAAAAATTAGGATTGGCATGTACTTTGGTGCGAACACCGGATTTATTACTTTTGGATGAACCGACGGTCGGAGTAGATCCGTTATCTCGGCGTGAATTATGGGAAATTATAAAAACACTAGTAAAGGAAGAAGCTATTTCCGTACTCGTATCTACCGCTTATATGGAAGAAGCGGAACTTTGCGATAAAGTCTGTCTTCTACATGAGGGGGCTTTATTAGCGGAGAGTACGCCGGCTGCTTTTAGAGCACAGTCTGAGGGACTTTCTTTTTGGATGCCTTTGCCTAAAAATATTCCTGCTCGTGTAGTACAAGCTGCTTTATTAGATGATACCGAACATATTGAAGATGCCGTTCCTGAAAGAGGCGGTGTCCGATTTGTACAGAAAAAAGGAATCAAACAAGAACAAATAAAAGCATTATCTTATTATCCCGGGTGTACTCCGCAAGCAGTTTTTTCTCGTTTGGAAGATAGTTTTATGATGCTTTTTAATGCACTTAAAAAAGAAGAAAACTCTTGTAAAGAGTTTCCTATTGATTATAAGAAAGAGCAGCATATAGCAAATACCGTTGAAATTTATGTCGAAAATTTATTACGTACATTTGGAGATTTTGTAGCAGTAGACAGGACCTCTTTTACTGTAAGGAAAGGCGAAATTTTCGGGTTACTTGGACCTAACGGTGCCGGTAAATCAACTACCTTTAAAATGCTTTGTGGACTTTTACCTGCATCCGGCGGAACCTTATCTGTTGCAGGTGTTAATTTACGTATAGCACGAGCGGCTGCTCGTGCCAATATAGGATATGTGGCACAAAAATTTTCCCTTTACAGTACACTGAGTGTTTTTGAAAATTTATGGTTTTTCGGTGGTGTATATGGGATTCCTCCTAAAAAATTAAGAGAACGAATACAAGCGGTACTGCATATGTTTCATTTGGAGGGGAAAGAACAGGACGTGGCAGGACGTTTGCCTCTTGGATATAAACAGAGACTCTCCATGGCAGCGGGATTACTTCATGAGCCTAAAATATTGTTTTTAGATGAACCGACAAGTGGTATTGACCCTTTGGCACGGCGTGCTTTTTGGCGTCAAATTTCCGCCTTAGCAGAACAGGGGATTACCATTATTATTACTACACATTTTATGGATGAAGCAGAATATTGCGATAGGATAATGATTCAAGACCAAGGAAAAATGATTGTATTAGGGACACCCGATGAAATACGGAAAGAAGCCGGAGAGAATCTTACTATGAATGAAGCTTTTGTGGCAATTGTTGAAAAGAATCGCCATAGAAAGGAAATGTAGGATGCAATTTTTTAGTAGACTGTATGCCATGATAAAAAAAGAATATAAACAAATTGTCAGGGATAAAAGTAGTTTTGTCATTGGTATTGCTATTCCTATGATGTTAATTTTGATAATTGGATATGGGATGTCATTGGATGTAAAAAATGTACCGGTAGCGGTTGTTATGGAAGATTCTTCGCCTGTCGTAAGAGATATGTTTTCTTTTATGAACAGTTCTGAATATTTTGAGCCTCATTATGTCAATTCTATGCAACAGGGAATACAAATGATGAATGATAGAGAAGTTGATGCCATCGTCTGTGCTCCTGTTGATTTTACAAGCACTTTAACTAAAGGAAATAGTCATGTACAGATTGTTCTTTGGGGCGTAGATGCTGCAACAGCTAGAATTTCTAAAAGTTATATAGAAATGGGATTGCTTTCTTGGCAGCAAGCCAATATTTATAAGTATCCGTTTTTATTTGACAGAAAAGGGATTGTTTCTGTGGATGCCAGACAATGGTTTAATGAAGCCAATACAAGTACCTGGTTTTTTATTCCGGGACTCATTGTTTTAATTATGACCTTAGTAGGAGTTTTTTTAACGACAATGGTTATGGCAAGGGAATGGGAAAGAGGTACACTGGAATCTTTGTTTATTACTCCTATCAAGCCGATTGAAATTTTATTGTCCAAGTGGATTCCTTATTTTTCCGTATCCTTAATCGGATTTGCTTTATGTATGTTATCTGCTCGCTATTTATTTGAAGTTCCGATTCGAGGATCACTAAGTATGATTATTGTAAGTTCTTTTTTATATTTGATGACAACCTTAGGTCTTGGATTAACCGTTTCTTCTGTTATTAAAGAACAGTTTCTATCTTGTCAGATTTCACTTCTTTTATCTTTATTACCTACTATTATGTTAAGCGGATTGATTTTTGACTTAAAGAGTACACCTCTCATTGTGGATATAATAGGACATCTGCTACCGGCTACTTATTATATGGAACTATTAAAAACTTTATTTTTGGTAGGCAATAATTGGTCTATGATTATTAAAAATTGCAGTATTTTGATTGTTTCAGGTGCCATTTTCTTTGGATTATCTTATATAGTGACAAAAAAGAGGTTGGAATAATGGAGAACCTTTTATTTTATATCAGACGTATTTTGTTTATCATCAAAAAAGAATTTTTAGTTACCATAAAAGATCCTAAAAGTCGAATTATATTGGTCTTGCCTGCTATGTTACAAACTTTTCTTTTTGGATATGTGGCTACCTTTAATTTAGACAGAGTAGATTATGCTTTACTGGATATGAGTCATAGCTACTATGCAACGGAACTGGTCGGAAGAGTAGAAGGAAGCGGTGTATTTAGACGTGTGGTTACTTTAGAGAATGCCGAACAAATCAGTTCTTTTATTGATACAGGCAAAGTCCAGACAGTGATTCTTATTCCGGCAGATTTTGAAAATAAGATTGAAAAAGGGGAGTTGTCACCGATAGAAGTTATTACCGATGGGAGAAATACCATGACATCCGGAATTATATCCGGATATGTATACAGTATTGTATCAGCATACAATCAAGAGATTCATGCGGGAAAATATGGTATTACTTTAGATTCGATTGTTTGGTATAATCCAAATCTCATTACACGTTGGGGATTCTTAGCTTCTTTATTACCTCTTATCAGTTTAGTGCAAGTCTTGATGCTTTCCGGGTTGTCTGTTGCCAGAGAAAAAGAACAAGGAACCTTTGAGCAATTAATGGTTACTCCTCTTACTCCGACAGAAATATTAATAGGAAAAGCGATACCGCCGTTATGCATCGGTTTATTACAGTCTTTCTTGGTATTGTGTATTGCCTCTGTTTGGTTTCATGTATATCCGGTGGGGTCTATACTTACTTTGTTTTTTGTGATGACTATTTTCTTACTTTCGTGTATAGGGATAGGCTTATCTATATCCGCTATTGTAAAAAATATGCAACAGGTTATCGTTTATAATTTTATTATCTTAGTTCCTTTTATTTTGTTATCAGGTATGGTTACACCTGTACGGAATATGCCTAAAGTTTTACAATATCTGACGCTCCTTAATCCTACAAGATTTGTTATTGCTGCGGTACGACGTATTTATGTGGAGGGGGCAGGATTGGGAGATGTTGCATTATCTTTAATTCCTATGTTATTGGTAGCTTTAGTGACTATGCCGCTGGCAGCATGGATGTTTAGGAATAAATTGTCTTAATAGATTATAATAAAAACAGGAGTTTTTAAAGGAGGAAATCATGAGAAAAAATTTCAAGCCTAATGCATGGCTTTTACCTGCACCGGTGCTTATTATCGGTTCTTATAATGAGGATGGAACCGCAAATGCGATGACAGCAGCTTGGGGTGCGATGAGCGATTATACACAGATTTTTTTAGCATTAGATTTTTCTCATAAGACCGCAGCTAATATTTTAAAAAGAAAAGCATTTACGGTCAGTGTCGTAGATGCTAACCATGTCAAAGAAGCGGATTATGTAGGGATGGTATCCGGCAATGATATATGTGATAAGGTAGAAAATGCAGAATTGCATGTTATAAAAAGTAAACATGTGGATGCACCTTATTTTTCAGAATTTCCAATGACTTTTGAATGCAGAGTGGCACAAGTAGATATGGAAAAAGAAAGAGTTTTTGGAGATATTATAAATATATCTGTAGAAGAACATGTTTTAGATGAGCAAGGGCAAATTGATAGAAATAAATTAAATCCTATTTGTATTGATTCGGTATCAGGAACTTATTGTAAAGTGACAGAAGCGATCGGAAAATCATTTCATGAGGGAACTGTATTTAAGAAATGAGACAGTACATGATATGATAAAAATAGGATATAAATATTTTTTATAAAAGGAGTTGAGATAATAGATTGGCAACGGTCATTTTTGACTGGGATGGTACTATTGCAGAGTCTGCATCGGGAATTACCCGATCGGTTCAATATGCATTAAGTACAGTCGGTATTGAGGAGTCGGATGTAAATGAATTAACACATTTTATCGGGCCACCCCTCAGTGTAGAGTTTAAAAAGACATATGATATGTCAGATGATGATATAAGGAAGGCTATACTTGCATTTAGGACTCGATATGAAACAGAAGGTCTTTTAGAATGTAATTTATATGAAGGGATTGAAGATTTATTACAGGATGCTGTGGAACGATTCGGTATGTCTCTAGCTGTGGCATCCAGTAAGACAGAATCGCAGTTACATCGATTAGTTAAACATTTTAACTTGGAAAGTTATTTTGATGTGATTTGTGGAAGTGCTCCGGAAGCGGAAGAACCGGAACGCATAAAAACAGGAAAGTCTAATAAAGCACAGGTCATAGAAAAGACAATGCATCTTATGGAGATGAAATATGGTGAATTAGTTAAAGCGGATGAAACCTATATGATAGGGGATACCATCTATGATATGGAAGGTGCTTCTATGCAAGGTATACATAGCGTGGGTGTGACCTATGGATATGGACAGAGAGCTGATTTGGAAAAATATGGAGCAGAAACGCTTATACATTCTGTAGATGAATTATATGATTATTTATATTCTTTGAGTTCATTATAAAAAGACAGGAGATTTCTCCTGTCTTTTTATAATTGTAGAAATACAATGTAGTAATGATGTAATTATGTCAAATGGAAGATAGGTTTAGCGGGATCACCGATTTCTACAGTTTCTTTGCATAGCATTTCTAAATCAGAAGTCAAGGTTAAACTTTTATCATAAAAGTACTGTCCGGCAGGGGTAACCGTAAAACCGTGATTTTCACGATGAAGTAAAGATACGCCTAATTCATTTTCCAATGCACGAATTTGTTGTGAGATGGCAGATTGTGAAACATAACACTGTTGAGCAGCTTCGGTAAAGCTATGGTGACGAACAACTGCTTGAAAATATTTAATACGACGAAACATAGATTTAAGCATTCTCCTTTAGCGTATATATGTAATGCGGATAAGTCCTATTATAATACGATTGACATATTATTTCTAGATGAAAATGCTAATAAAAACATATATTTAAAGAAAATATATGTAAAGTAATGATATAACCAAAATGAAACCATTACAAATAGTCAAAATAATAAATAAAAAATACATAAAGACGAAAATGTTTTTCGTCTTTATGTATTAAAAGAGGTCTTATTTATTTATAACTGCTAATAAAGTTATTGGTTATTAACAGTTATTGACTATAGGTTAAGGCTCTTCTTTCAAAATTTGACGGATGATATTTTTCAGTCCGGCTTTCCAAACTAAAATCATACCGAATACTACACCTACACCGGCTTGTAAAATTTCAAACGGTAGTTTAATAACCGCATATTCCGGGGTGGAGTATACATAAGCACGTCCCAATGTATATCCAATAACCATGATAACAGCACCGAGCAAGGCACCGATACCGGATGCACATATTTTATTTTTTTGGAAAATATTATGAGAGCAATAAGAAATAACCATGGCTTGTAATCCGTGAGTAACTAAAGATACAAACATGGGGGCCGGATAGAAGAAAAAGTCACCGAGGAAAGCACCTACACCACCGACTAAAAATGCTGATAGGGGATCAAGAAGAATAGACGCTGCAACGATGATTACATCGTTCATGTACAGGTGTCCGCCGGGAACCGGTATGCTTACGGATGATAAAACAATGTTGAATGCCATAAATACGGCTGCAAGGCACAAACGACGTGTGCGTTTAGAAATAGATGATTGATTGTTCATGTTTGACAACTCCTTTTATTTATATTTATATTATAATTAGATTTTGAACTTGTGGTAATGACCAGAAATGAAAAGGATGATGATATCAGATGAAGTATAAATTGGACAAACATTCAGATAAGCCATCCTATATGCAGCTTTATTCAGCTATTAAAAATGACATTATAGATGGTATTTTTAGGTTAGGAGATAAGCTGCCCTCTAAGAGAACGATGGCAGATAATATAGGAGCCAGTGTTATTACTGTAGAACATGCCTACTCTATGTTGGATGAAGAAGGTTATATTGAGGCTAGGCAACGTAGTGGATACTACGTTATTTATAATGAAAAAGAGACATATCGTTCAGAAATAAAGCATATACTCAATGTACAAAAAAAGGGGCTTGAAAAAGCACCGGAAGATTTTCCTTTTGCTAAGTATGCAGGTACTATGCGAAAAATTATTTCTCAATATGGGACTAAAATTTTATCTCGTTCGCCTAATGACGGTGTACCTGAATTGCAGCAGGCTATTGCAAATTATCTGGTGAAAGTAAGAGGTATCGAAGCATTGCCTCAACAAATTATTATTGGTGCCGGAGCAGAGTATCTCTATTCGCTTATTGTACAAATGTTGGGGCGTGATTTGCGATATGCATTAGAAAACCCGTCTTACGATAAGATTCGACAAGTATATGAAGCCAATGGGGCAAGTTGTGACAGTTTGGATATGGGAGAAAATGGGATTCTTTCTTCTGAATTGGAGCGTACCCGAGCCAGTATCCTTCATGTGACTCCTTTTAACAGCTTTCCCAGCGGTATTACCGCTACAGCGACTAAACGTGCAGAATATATTCGTTGGGTAGTGAGAAGGAATGGGCTTATTGTTGAAGATGATTATGACTCTGAATTTACACTTTCTCGCAAAGTAGAAGATACCTTATACCTTATGGCTCCGGAAGGATATGTTATTTATGTGAATAGTTTTGCTAAAACAATAGCTCCTTCTATTCGTATTGCATATATGATTATTCCTAAACCACTTCTTTCTTTATATAACGAAAGAATCGGATTTTATTCTTGTGCCGTACCTGTGTATGAACAGTTAGTGTTAGCTGAATTTATTAATAGCGGTGATTTTGAAAGACGCATTAATAAGGTAAGAAGACAAATGCGTAGAGCTCATGCGAAGGGTAAAAAATGAAAATGACTTATACCGTACCGGAAGGTCATGAAGGACAGAAACTTAGTGCATTTATTCGTGGACGTGGTATTTCCGGAAAATTATGGAAGAAAATCAAATGGACAGGACACATCACTATTAATGGAGAGGTTTGCCATCATGCTAAAACACCTTTACATGTGGGTGATATCATCTCTTGTGAATGGGAAGAGTTTTCAACCGTTGTTTCATCACAGATTCCAATTTCCATTTTGTACGAAGATGAATGGTTGCTTATTGTCAATAAACCGGCACAGATGATTATTCATCCTACGGCAAAAGAGCATTATGATACGTTAGTTAATGCAGTTGCAGGCTATTTTGCTGGAAAAGGTGAGCGCTCCGGTGTACATCCGGTGTATCGATTGGATAGAAATACTACCGGGGTGGTAGTTATTGCCAAGTCAGCAAAGATACAATATGATTTGTCGAAAAATCATACTTCTATATATCGTGAATATGTAGCATTAGCAACAGGACGATTAGAAAAAGAAAAAGGTATTATCGAAGCTCCCATAGGTAGAAAAGATGGCAGTATCATTGAGTGGACTGTACGAGAAGATGGAAAATTTGCTCGTACCGACTATCAAGTAATTGCTTATGGAAAGGATTTTACTGTTTTAAGATTACACTTGCATACCGGAAGAACGCATCAAATTCGTGTACATATGAAATATATAGGACATCCTTTATTGGGTGATGACTTATACAGTTGTAGTGATTCTCGTATCGATAGACAAGCATTACATGCAGAATGTATTCATTTTATGCATCCGGAAACGGGAAAAGAAATATCTGTTAAAGCACCGATTCCTAAAGATATGATGTTGATAGGGGGGTGTGATGGTGGAATTCATTACTAAAGGCACGATTTCTTTTGTTAATTTTTCTTCTTTTGGGAATGATGTCGTAGCAGTTGTTTCTTCTCGGGATGGAGGATATTCGAAGGGGGAGTATGCCTCTTTAAATATGAGTTTTTTCTTAGGGGATAATCCGCTGACGGTTGCAAAGAATCGTCAAAAATTTTTCAATAGTTGTGATTTACCGATAGAAAGAGCAGTAGGAGCAAAGCAAAATCATGGAACGCATATTGCTGTTGTAGATGAAACTATGGCAGGGCAAGGTGCTTTATGCGGAGAGCGTGCTATAAAAAATACGGATGGATTACTGACCGATGTTCCCGGACTTCCTTTACTCTTATTATTCGCAGATTGTACACCTCTTTTATTTTTTGAGCCGCATAAAAAAGTGGTGGGGGTAGCACATGGTGGTTGGCGAGGTTCTTCCGGAAATATTGCAGGAAAAATGATTAATCTAATGAAAAAGCAATATGGTTGTCTGGCAAAAAATATCCGGGTGGGAATCGGGCCTACGATTGGAGCTCATTCTTTTGAGGTGGGAAAAGAAGTGGTAGAAGCTTTTTATCCTTTATTAGAGAAGCATGAAATAGCATGTAATATTGTAAAAAATAAAAATGAAAAATATTTTATGAATCTTCCTGCTATTAATAAAAGAATATTGATGAAGCATGGCGTGTTAGAAGAGCATGTGGAGGATTGTGCTATAGACACTATGAGAACAGAACACTTTTTTTCTTATCGGAGGGATTGTGGAAAAACGGGACGTCACGCGGCAGTCATTTCCTTGCTATAATATAAAGAGAAGATAAATATATCCTATAGAGTATAATTAGAGGGTGGGGTCTTATGGAGTGGATTCAACTATATAACGGGGTCAAAATTCCGGTTCTCGGGTTTGGTGTATGGCAATGTGGAGATGCAACTAAAGATACGGTTGTATCTGCTTTACATATGGGGTATCGAATGATTGATACTTCTGCACAATATGGGAATGAAAGTGCCGTTATGGAAGGAATTAAGGAAAGTGGGATTTCCCGTGATGATGTATTTATTACTACCAAGTTGTGGAACGATGACATTCGAAAAAGAAGAACAAAGCAAGCATTCATGGAAAGTCTTCGTCGATTAAAAACAGATTATATTGATATGTATCTCATTGAATGGCCTATTGAAGGGTTTATTCGTGCATGGCAAGATATGGCGGATCTTTATCATGAAGGGTGGGTACGTGCTATAGGGGTTTCCAATTTTAAAATTCATCATGGGAAAGAACTCAGTGAAGTATCTGATGTCATGCCTGTTATTAACCAGATAGAATCGCATCCTTATTTTAATAATAGTGAGCTTATCGACTATTGCCGTTTAAATCGTATTGCGGTAACGGCGTATAGTCCTTTGGGAGGAGGCGTTAATAACTTATTGCAAGATCCGATGCTTAAGTCTATTGGTGAAAAATACGGAAAAACTCCGGCACAAATTATTCTTCGGTGGAATATTGATAGAGATGTGATTTCCATTCCTAAGTCTGTACACGCATCCAGACTTAAAGAAAATTGGAATATATTTGACTTTAAACTATCTAACTCAGATATTGTAGCTATTAATAAATTGAATAAAAATGAACGAGTAGGATCCGATCCGGATAAAATTACTTTTTAAAGAGTGTTCGTTGTAAATAAAAAGACTGTTTATGCAGTCTTTTTATTTACAAATATTTAAATGAGAATGAAATAAAACGTAGTTTAAATTTAAATGAGAATATCATGAGGTTATTTGGAATCACATTACTATGAATAATAGATACATTGTATTTGCTTTTGATAAATAAAGAAGATATAATCACATGTATCAAATAATTCGATATAATAAAACATTATGATTAAAATGTTTTAAAAGGAGGCGCCATGAAGTTCCCTTCACTTAAGATTGGTGATTTATGTGCTCGTATTCCGATTATTCAAGGCGGAATGGGGATTGGAGTTAGTTTGTCCGGATTGGCAGGTGCTGTTGCCAAAGAAGGGGGAATTGGTGTCATTTCTGCAGCACAACCCGGATACAAGGAAGAAGATTTCTTCCGTAATACATTCAAAGCAAATATACGTGCTTTAGCTAAGCACTTGAAAAAGGCAAGAGAAATAGCACCTAAAGGTGTAATTGGCGTAAATGTAATGTGTCGTGGGGAAAATTATGAAGACTATGTAACTTGTGCTATTAATAACGGTGCAGATATTATTTTTTCCGGTGCCGGATTACCTAAAAAATTACCGGCTTTGGTAGAAGGAACAAAAACTAAAATTGCTCCCATTCTTTCTACAGCAAAAGCAGCCAGAGTACTTCTTCATTTGTGGGAAAAACATTATAATCGTACTGCTGATGCTATTGTTATTGAAGGACCTAAAGCAGGCGGACATTTAGGATATAGTCGTGAAGAAGTAAGAGAATTGGCACATAGCGGTTATGAATCACAAATTCAAAAAGTACTGGAAGTAGTACGTACGTATGAAGAAAAATTCAAGAAGAAAATTCCTGTCGTATTTGGCGGTGGAGTTTTTGATAAAAAAGATATAGAACACTATTTGAGTTTAGGGCTGTCCGGCGTACAGATGGCATCTCGTTTTGTAGCGACTAAAGAATGCGATGCGGCAGATGCTTTTAAACAAATGTATGTTAAACTCACCAAAGAAGATATCGGATTAGTAAATAGTCCTGTTCATATGGTAGGGCGTGCTATACGTAATGCTTTTGTAAAAAGAACGGAATTAGGACGTATTCCGCCTAGTCGTTGTTTCCGGTGTCTTAAAACTTGCGATCCGGCGACTACGCCTTACTGTATTACGATGGCGTTGATTCGTGCTGTACAGGGAGATGTGGATAATGCATTAATCTTCTGTGGAGCGAATGCATGGAAAATTGACAAGATTCAAAGTGTACATGATTTAATGCTTGAACTTACAACGTAATTTATGGATGATAGATAACATAGAATTCTTCTGACATTGTACATAACATGGTACAATGAAAGTTAATCAGAAAGGAGTTACTATGTACGAACAAACGACGATTGCAGCCATTGCCACACCACCCGGTGAAGGTGGAATTGGAATCATTCGTATCAGTGGTGAAGATGCATTAGAAATTGCCAATAATATATTTTTTACCCGACGTATTTCTTCCTTTAAAGAAGCGGTACCATATATGATGTATTATGGTCGAGTAACACATGAGAGTATAACTATTGATAGAGGTTTGGCGGTTTATATGAAAGCACCTCATTCTTACACGGGTGAAGATGTTGTCGAATTTCAAATTCATGGCTCTATCGAAGCTCTTCATGCCGTATTGGAAGTAGTACTCCGACTGGGAGCCATTCCGGCGGATAGAGGGGAATTTACGAAGCGAGCATTTCTAAATGGTCGTATCGATTTAACACAAGCAGAATCGATTATGGATATTATTACGGCTAAGGGGAAAGTGGCATTAGAACAGGCACAAAGCCATTTATCAGGTGCACTCTCCACCTACGTCCGTAAAGTAAGGGAAGAACTTAAAGAATTTATTACTAAACTGGAAGTGACTATTGATTATCCGGAAGAAGATTTAGAAGATTTAACTTTTGAAGAAATTTCCGAGTCGCTGCAACAAGTAGATTCTTCCTTAACACAGTTATTAGCTCGCTCAGAAAGAGGTCGTTTTATTCAAGAAGGTTTTAAAACGGTTTTAATTGGTCGTCCTAATGCAGGAAAGTCCAGTCTTTTGAATGCGCTTTTACAAGAAGAACGTGCTATTGTAACAGATATTCCCGGTACGACCAGAGATACGATAGAAGAAACCATTCGTATTGGAGGTATTCCTCTAATATTAATGGATACGGCAGGACTTCGTGATGCAGAAAACCAAGTAGAAGCTATCGGTATTGAACGTGCTAAAAAATCTATGAATGAAGCGGATTTAATTTTAGCTGTTGTGGACGGTTCCGTGCCTTTGACTACTGAAGATGAACATATTTTATCTTCTTTAGAAGGACGACGTGCCATTGTCATTATCAATAAATACGACTTAGAACAAGTCGTAACTACGAAACAAATTCATTCTTTAGCAGGAAATGATATACCATTAGTGCATTTATCAGCTCGCTATGGCAGCGGTATTGAAGAATTGGAAACACTCCTGCATCAGATGCTTAGCATGGAAGATTTAGATGTAGGACGTAAACTTTTCTTAATGAATCTTCGGCATATGGAACTCGCAAAAAAAGCTTTAGATGCTATAAAGCGTGCTGAAGAGGCAGTAGCACAGCAAATGCCTGCTGATTGTATCGTAGTAGATCTTACAGAATCATTTAGATTTATGGGTGAAATTATCGGAGATACGGTGGATGATGAACTCATTGATTCGATATTTAAAAACTTTTGTGTCGGAAAATAAAAAAGCCCGTATGGGCTTTTTTATTTTATAATAATCTTTACATTTTGGATAAGGTATAATAAAACATAATCACTGTTAAAGGAGTATATGATGAAAGTACCTGTTATCGTAGGCAAAAAGTATATCTCTTTCGTATCCGACTTAGGTGTGCATGGAGAAGGTATCGGAAAAATAGACGGATTTACCGTTTTTATACCGGATGCACTTCCGGAAGAAATTGTAAAAGTGAAAATCATTCTTGTAAAAAAATCATATGCGATAGGGGAGTTATTGTCCATAGAGAAAAAATCTCCCTATCGAGTAGAGCTAGAACATACGAGTGCTTACGGCGGTTGCCAACTGGCACATATGACCTATGAAGGACAATTACAAATAAAATATCGTCGTGTGAAAGATGTCATCACTCGTATCGGAGGTTTTTCGGAAGAAATAGTACTTCCGGTATTGCAGGCTGTCCATCCTTGGAACTATAGAAATAAAATGACTGCACCGATAGGTTCGGTTCATGGAGAAACACTTATCGGCTATTATAAACAAGGTACACATGACATTATTCCTATGGATACCTGTTTCATTCATCAAGAAGGCAATAATCGTTTGCTTCGTTTTGTGAAACGCTTTATGAGCAAGCATTCCATTTCAGCTTATAACGAAAAAACAAAACAAGGCAGCGTACGACATATTATGGGACGTGTCGGAGATGGTGGTAAAATGATGGCTGTCATTATTACGGCAACCGAAGAACTCCCAAAGAAGGAATATTGGATAGAAGCTATACAACAGGAAATGCCTGAAGTCGTTTCTCTCTATCATAATGTACAAAATAAAGTGGGGAATGTAATACTTGGGAAAACTATGCATCATATATGGGGGGCACCTTCTATAACCAGCTCTTTATGCGGACTTTCTTTTGAAGTATCTCCTTATTCATTCTTTCAAGTGAATAAAGAACAGGCGGAAATTCTTTATGATAAAGCTTTAGAATGTGCAGAACTTACAGGCAATGAAGTCGTAATTGATGCGTATTGCGGCACCGGTACGATTTCACTTTGCCTTGCACGAAAAGCAAAAAAAGTGATTGGCATAGAAATCGTAAAACCGGCTATTGAAGATGCTAAAAAGAATGCACAGAAAAATAAAATTGAAAATGTAGAATTTATTGCCGAAGATGCAGGTACCTATATGCCGAAACTCTATCAACAAGGACTGCGACCGGATGTTATCGTGATGGATCCGGTACGTGCCGGTTGTAGCGAAGAAGTATTAAAAGCAGCTGCTTCGATGCAACCCAAACGGATTGTATATGTATCTTGCAATCCAGCAACCTTTGCACGAGATGCCAAAATTCTAAAAGAACAGGGATATGAACTAACCAAAGTACAACCCGTCGACATGTTTCCACAAACCATGCATGTTGAGTGCGTAAGTTTGTTGACTAAAGTACACAAGTAAAAGTGTGTAAATACAAAGATACATAATAAGTATTAAAAAGATGGAATGTTTTTTACAATCATTCCATCTTTTTAGTTTTTAGTTTAAAGTTATAAAATTGTGTATCAATTTTATGGTTACACTTCTTCAGCAGGTGCTATTCTCTGTAGGACGGTTCTTGCTAATTCTTGTGCTTTAATAAAATCTTCTTTCGTAAGAAGGAGTAATACATAAGTGTCGCAGTGTAGCTCCATCGCTGCCAGTACATAATCTGTCCATAAAGAATTAAGTTTACCGCTCCATATAGGAATATTTTGATTCTCATCCAATAGCTGTTCATCTATTACAAGATTTGTACCGGCACTTAATTCTTTTACACTGTAAAGAAAAATATCTTTCTCCTCTTTCTAGTCAAGCTCTATTACTTTTTCTTTTAGTAATAACTCGTTATAAAGTTTAAACCATAATTCTTCTGTATCATCTTCGATGTTCTTTAGGTTTATTTTATTAAGAAAGCTTTTAGCCAGTTTGGAATCTTTAAACAATAGCTCTACTAATGCGACAAAAGAATCCATCATTTTTTTATTATGCTCTTATTCTACTATTTCCATGTAGTTTTTTTCTTTTGGAAGAATAGATTTTTGCACAAAGGTTCTCATTATTTGATGGGTATCTTCATAGCTTATATTAGGAATGCAATATTTTTTATTATTAATTTTTAAATATAAATTGATCAAATTTTTATCTTTACTGACGATGGCTTTCATGGATTCACAACCATTTATTGGATGTGGTGGGGAAATTTGCGTGTACATAATAAGTCCTCTTTGCATCGCTTTCAATGAATTATCAATTATCGTAATATGAAAACCGTTACGATCATAGAACGGGCTTTTTATATACCATTCTTCGTAAGTGTTAAAATTTTTTTCTGAATCCAGTTATAGAAGCTCATAATAGCTATCCTTTTCAATAAATAGATGCATGTAATACACATTTACATTTTAGCACAGAGGGGGGATTTTATTGGAATTCATAAAAAAATAGGCATATTGAAGTAATAAAATAAAAGTTATTAAATGAATATAGTATTACATAAAGTTTATATAATTTTTAATTATATTTTTATTGATATAATAAACGAATGATGATATTATGTTTAATATGAGTTATTTTTAACAGTGTTAATAAGAGGTTATGGAGTGTATATGAAAAGTAGTAATAAAACTATTTGTCTAAAAGCTTTAGTGGTATTGAGTTTGTTGTCTTTAGGAAGTTATGCATCGGCAGAAGAATATACTTGGGAAACGCCGACCTTTAATGATTGGAAAGTGATGCAACTTTCGGGAAATCAAGTATTACCTCATGATGCATTGATTGGTAATAATGGAACTTCTGTAGGTCCGGTTCCTACTGCTATTTTTACTAAAAGTGGAGAAAAGTTAGAACTTTCTTCTGAAAACAATGGAAAGTTACAAGTTATTGTACGTCCTAAACCGAATGCTACACCTCATTGGTTATATGGCATTTATAACTATGCATCTACTACGGATACTACACCACAACAAACGACAGAATTGGTTGTTAAAAGCCAATTAGGAGTAGATCTTGAGAGTGCGAAAACACAATATCCGGGATACGAGGAATTAGCAAAGGCCATTGAAGTTCGTGCGAGAGGACACCAAGCAGGAAGTCCTGGAAATAATGCAGTATCAAAAGCTAGCTTTTTAGAAGATGTAGGGATTAAAGTCGTTAATAAGACTGAAGGAGCGAAGAGTCCTTATCCAACTGCTGATGCAGTTATGGGATTGGCATTAGCCGGTTTTGATGGTGGTGTTGTTGATGTATCCTTTAAGAAAAATCTCAGTATTGAAGGACATGCAGAAACGAATAAGAATGTTTATGGTCTCCATATGAATGATCAAGGTGCTAATGGCATTGGAAGTAAATTATCATTAGGTGGAAATACTTTTATAAATGTAGCTTCTGAGCACGGTGGTCGTGCGGTAGGAATGCTTGCATTGGCACATGAAGCAAATCAGACGATTACAATGGCGGAGACCGGTTCTTTAGTCGTTAAAGCAAAGCAGGCTGAAGGGCAAAATTTCTCTGAGGCAATCAAATTTATTGCACGGGGAAGTGCCGGCAAAATGAGTAAACAACATGCTACTTTTGGAGGTGGAGTATCTGCTACTGCGAATGGTGCCTATTATGCAGTAGGGGTGGGGGCGGAAGTTGCTAATGGAAGTACTCAAAATCTTACTTTTGAAAAAGGATTGATCAGTTCAGTAACGGCTAATGATTATAGTTATGCTTTGAAGCTGGATGGTAAGAATGCAGGTAGTGACTCTCAAGTCGTAGTTAAACATCGATTGGACTTAATGGCATCTTCTACAAACTCTTCTTACGGTATTCACGGAGAGACAACATCAGGTGCTAAAAATACATTGACAGTAGAAGGCCCTGCTACCATTACGGCAGCCCATCGAGAAAATGGCAAATATGCATTTGGTATTTATAGCAAAGCAACTACCGGTGGTGTAAGAAAAATTAGCTTTAATAATGGACTTACTGCAAAAGCTTCTTCTAATACTGTTTCTTCGCCAACTGTTTTATATACAAAAACAGATAGCGTGCAAGGGAGTGTCAGCGAAATAGTGGTAGATGGAGAGACTGTATTAACAGCTCTTGGAAAAGATGGAAGCAAAGGCAGGGTTGCCGGTGCATCCGGTCAAGGGGCATTGATTCGAGTAAATAATAAGGGTAACGGTCGAGTTCAAGCCAGTGGATATAGTTATGCAGATACGGAAGGCCGAATTGATTGGAATTTAACGACTGCAGATTCTTATCTTAAAGGGGATTTGTACGGTGTTAATAAAGGGTCTGTATCTTTAAAAATGGATGCATCCAGCATGTTTGAAGGTAAGACGGAAGTTGTAAATAACCAAGGTGCTGTAGGGAAAGTATTTGTCGACATGAAGAATCAGTCTTTATGGAATGTGGTAAATTCTTCACGTTTAACTAATCTAACTCTAAATAATAAAGCTAAGGTGGATATGTCTTATGCACAAGGATTCCAATCATTAGTAATGGAAAACTTGAATGGAGAAAATGGCATATTCAAGTTAGATATTGATGCATCTAAGAATACAAATAACAGCGATAAGCTTTATGTTACCGATACTTTTACAGGGACGCAGTTTATTGAGCTTAATGAAGTCGGTCATGGGGATTTAGATGGTGCTGCAGGGACTGTATTAGCCAGTGTTAAAAATAACAATGGTACTTTTAAAGCGGTAGATGGCGAAGGTACTTTGTATTGGAATCGCTATGAGCTGGATAAAAAAGAAACCGCAGATACTACAGGGGCATTTACTATCGATTGGTATTTGAAGAAAGTGATTCCTCAGCTTGATCCGACTACCAGCGTAGAAACTATTCCGGCTGCAGGTGCATTGAATTATTACACTTGGAGAAACGAGTTTGACAAGTTGCTTAAACGTATGGGTGAATTGCGTCACAATGGTGAATTAGAAGAAGGCGTTTGGGCACGTGTGAAAGGTGCTAAAATCGGTAGTGAACAAGAACCGGGCTTTACAAACAAGTACATCCATTATGAAGTTGGTTATGACCGTTTGGCTAAACTGGATGAAAAATCTAAACGTTATGAAGGTGTAGCACTTGCTTATACGGATGGTACAAGTACTTATCGTAGAGGTGACGGAAAGAATCACAGTTTAGCAATTAGTTTCTATAATACGGATATCCGTGAATCTGGGCATTATTTGGATATCGTATGCAAGCTTAGCGAAATGAATAATAATTTCTCTGTATTTGATACTAAAGGGAAAAATATTACTGGAGAAACTGATAACTTAGGAATTTCACTTAGTGCGGAATATGGGCGTAAAAAAGATTTGAATCATGGCTGGTATGTAGAACCTCAAACGCAATTAACTTTAGGTTATTTGGGTGGGGATAACTATACGACCTCTAATGGTATTCATGTTAGTCAGCATGGTATAAAGAGTGCAGTAGCTCGTATCGGATTTAATGTAGGAAAAGAAATCAATGATAAGGCTATCATTTATGCAAAGATGAATCTTCTGCATGAATTTGGCGGTAACTATGTAGTGGACATGGCAGACTCCAGAGTAAAACGTTCATTAAGTAAAGATTTCAGAGATACTTGGTTGGAATATGGTATTGGTGCTGCATTTGCTTTAGGCGAAGGTATACATGCATATTGTGATGTAGAACGTAGTACCGGTAGCGATTTTAATAAGGAATGGGAATGGAATGTAGGTATTCGCAGGAATTTTTAATCTTCTAAAAATAATTTAAATAAAAACAAAATATACTTTTAGTATGTAGACTCCTAATCTAAGTTTAAATAAAAAATATCTTAAATAAGGAATAATCTTGTTTGAGATATTTTTTATTTTTTGAACAGCTAAAGAGTATTAGAACCTTTTGGGTTATCACATGATCCAATTAAAGTCCTTGAAAGAAGCAGTATTGGAAATATTGCTTTGATACCATTAAGAACGGGGATAATGATAACTAACATTTTTTGAGAATATAACTTTATAGTTCGGTAAGGAATGTATATAGGGGAATAAGCATTTTGATTAACGCCACGGGTAAAATCCAAGCTTTCCCTATAGGCTCGAGCCACGTTGAATGTGTCGGGGTACTGCAAAAGTACAATTTGTATGGATTGGTTGAAGCAATATAGATATAAATATGTAAAAAAGATAGAATGGTAGAAAAACATTCTATCTTTTTGTTTAAAGCTAAAAATGTATTAAGAATTTAGATTTGCAATCATATGGGAGAATTCAGATAAAATATTTCTCTTAGCAACCAAACATACTACTTTAATATTTACATACGTTTAGATTATCTCCTCTTGGAATAGAAAAAGAATATGGATTATACTTTAGTTAATAATAATGTAAATATCAAGTGTGTAATTATTTATATACATACTTTATAGTAAAGGAGAAGTATTTTTATGAGTAACTCGTCATATAAACATAAAAATCATGATATATTTCAAAATGATATTTTTTCTAATAAAAAATGGAGTGCATCTACAGTAAGTTCTCCTCAGCAGATTCAAGAAACTATCAATACTTATAATCTAATTGGCAGAAAAATTAAGGATATCAGATTTATTGAACAGTGCCATAATTTAACACGTAATTCAATTGAGAGAAGCTTATTCTAAATTAGACTATCTATCACGAGAAGAACGGGAAATAAAGTCCTGTTATTTGGAGATTCCAGCTGATTTACATTATAAACGGTTAGTTACGTTATCTGCACCTATAATTATTACTTTGGAAGAAAAAAGTAGAGAGGAGAAAAGCTTTTTTCCCGGAGATACTTTTGAAGTAGGAGTGTTTGAACAAAATTTAGTTCGTATGAGTATGAATCGCATCAGTTTTTTTATTCAAGAAGGACAAACCTTTCCTAATGTAGAGGGGGAAATTTTATTTTCTCCCTGTATAAATAGTGTGATTAAAGATATAGAGATTAATTCTACTAACTGTAAAAATTCAATTTTTAAAAATAAAATAAAGAGTAATGATAGTAAAATAGAAATTATACTTTGGTGTGATAATGATGTAGGGCTATGCATTAAAGGCGACTCTGATTTTTATTCTGTGTGTTGTATTAATAGAATAAAAGAAATAATAACTATTCCTTTTTCTGAACTTTTAAAATCTTTACATAATTGGGAAGACTTACATGGAGATGATTCTATAGGTTTTGTAGCAAAATCAAGAAGTTTTTTCTTTACGGCGGATAATATAGAAACATATAGTGATATTCAATATATGAGTATTTACTCCGGTAATAATAGTCTCTATATTTCCATATGGGAATTTGTTTTATGGGGGCTATGTATTAGTGATTTATTTGAAATATTTGAAGAGTATAATTATACCGGATATCAGTATACTAAGTTGCAGTGGCAATGTCTTTTAGAGGAAGCGGAGAAACTTTTGAATTTTCATTCTTTTGATGAACTGTTTGAGTATCGATTACATTTATTTCAAAAAAATTATCAAGCAACAATAGATGATTATCGTTTTACAAGAGAAATGAATTGGATGGGGGTAGAATTTTGGAAAAACCGAGATATCTATCGAGTACAATTGGAGGACATGAAGAAGTGGACAAGTTTGGTCTTAGGAGAAATGGATACGATATTTATTAGGGGTGCTTAGAGCAAAGATTCAGTTATAGAGATGAAATATTACAAGCCTCAGTTTATATGTATTATGTAGTTTTTCTATTTATATCGTAATGATAAAATTTCTCAACCATGTACGTTGATATGGTCGTCTTGCTTTCAAATTAATTTCATAAAAGTATCATAAGTAATGCCTATTGATGCGGCTAGTGTTGCGGCAGGGCATAATAAAGCAACTGCGGGAGGTAATTGGCTTGAAAAGGGGAACGCAGATGCTTCCGGATAAGATTCTATTGCTATCGGTAGATATGCTAAAGCATCTTTAACAGACTCTATTGCTATGGGACATGTATCTTTAGCTACCGGAGAAAAAGCTCTTGCATTAGGTGCAAACTCCGATGCTTCCGGAGCTAAATCTATGGCTATCGGATCTACTTCTATTGCGAATGGTGAAGATTCTATTTCTATCGGAGATAACGCACAATCTAAAGAATTTGGTGTAGCTTTAGGTGGAAAATCGAATGTAAATGCATATGGTGTAGCTGTTGGTCCTAATGCCAAAGCAAATGAAAAGGCCGTAGCTGTCGGTTCCAGTGCTAAAGCATTAGAACTAAATAGCGTTGCAATCGGTAATGAAGCAAGTGCGGATGCAACACAGGCTATTTCTATAGGTGATAAAGCACATTCCAAGTCTTCCGGTGTTGCCGTAGGGGTTAGTGCCGATGCTGCATTAGATGGGATTGCTATTGGTGCTTCTGCTAAAACTGAGAAGGCAAAAGGTATTGCGTTGGGGCAAGAGCCAATACTAAGGGGAAAAATGCAATTGCAATGGGTACTGATAGTAAGGCGGAATCCGAAACTTCTATGGCGATAGGTACTAAGTCGGAAGCTACAGCTGTTGATGCATTGGCAATGGGAACACAGTCTAAGGATTATGGAATATCCGCTGTTGCTTTGGGTAGACAAGCTGTAGCTAATCAGCAAAATGCAGTGGCGTTGGGGTTTGATGCAGGTGCATACGGTTTAAATGCTATAGCTATAGGTTTCTCAACGGATGTTAATGGAGAGCATTCTGCTGCCATCGGTAGCGATGCAACTGCTACTACTGATGCGGTTGCTGTAGGTCATAATGCTCTGGCTAATGGCAACAGTGCTATTGCAATCGGTAAAGGTGCTTCCTCCGGTATTCGTAATGGACTTGCTATCGGGGTTTCTGCAAATGCCTCCGAAATAAGTTCTATGGCAACAGGTGCCAATGCAAATGCATCGGAAGAAAATGCAGTAGCATTAGGGAACGGTGCTAAATCAGAACATGTCGGTTCTGTAGCTCTTGGCTCTAATTCAGAAACAGAAGCTGCACGTGGAATTAGTGATGCTTTGGTTAATGGTTACACTTTTGAAGGGTTTGCAGCTACGCATCCAAATTCTACCGTGAGTGTTGGCAAGTCCGGCGCAGAACGTACTATTACAAATGTAGCAGCAGGACGAGTAACCTCTAATTCTACCGATGCCATTAATGGTAGTCAGTTGTATACAACTAATAATATGCTTACTAATGTAAGTGAAACGATTACTACTATTTTGGGCTGTAATGCTGAAATCGACCAACACGGAAATAACTTGGGTAAGATTAGAACTTATGACATTGGGGGAACCGACTCAAATTATGGCAGGTTTTGGTACTTATCGTAGTTCCAATGCTATTGCATTAGGTATTGCTCATTATAATAATGAATCTACCATGATGCATGCCGATGTGTCTTATGCAGGAGGCTCTAACCACCACATTATGGCTAACTTGGGTGTGACATGGAAAGTAGGTTCCGGTGCGACGGAAGAAGCTGTTATGGAATCTTATCGTAAAGGTCCGGTATCCTCTGTATATGCATTGCAGAATGAAGTGCGTGATTTGAAAGCAGAAAACTCTCAAATGCGTAAAGACAATGAGGAAATGCGTAAGGATAACGAAGAGTTAAAGCAGCAATTAGCTAAGGTTATGGAAAAACTTGGAATGGCATAAAGCATATTTTGATTTTTCTATTAAAAAAGAGGACGTAACTAAAGTTATGTTCTCTTTTCTTATTTGTTTTATAAAGAAATATAGAAATGTTACAATAATAGTAGTTTGAAGATAATATATTGAGATAAGAAGAGGTTTTGTTAGTCGTATGAAACAACTATTACAAAAGTATCGAGTGATTCTTGTGTATTTAATTTTGGCACTTTCCGGTGGAGGTATGGATGCTTACTCCTTTTTATGTAGAGATTATGTATTTGCTAATGCACAAACGGGTAATATTCTTCTCTTAGGTGTAAGCCTTGCAGAGCAGGATTATACCGGGGCATTAAAGTATACATGGCCGATTCTTGCTTTTACGGGTGGTATTATATTATCGGATATTATTTATCATAAAATGAAACATTCTTCTATTTATTGGAAACAAATTACTTTGCTTGTAGAAGTTGTCATTTTAACATTGGTATGTTGGATACCGCAGACACATAATGTAATGGCAAATACATTAGCTTCCCTGGCTTGTGGATTACAGGTGGAAACTTTCCGCTCCATGTCAGGTAATACCATTGCAACAACAATGTGTATTGGCAATTTACGAAGTGGAACACATAATTTAGATAAGTATGTACAAACACATAATACGAAGTATTTAGAAAAAACAGCTGTTTATTTCGGGATTATTTTATTTTTTGTATTAGGTGCTGTTATCGAAAGTGCTTTAATCAAAATTTTTACTGAAAAAGCATTATATTTTTCAGTTGGGATGTTAACTATGGCTTGCCTTCTTATGTGGAACGAAGAGAATATTTATGATTAATATTTTGTGTAAAAAGTCAAATGGTGCATATGAAATATAGACCGGAATTTTCAGATATACGTTCTTATGAAGAATTTTCTACTTATTATTGGTATAAGGATGAACTTATAAAAATTTGTAGAGAACTTGGTATAAACTCTACCGGTACAAAACAGGAGTTAAATAAAGTCATTCAAGAGTATTTTTGGGGGAGTTTTATTAAGAGAAAACCGCATAGATACAAACCAAAAGTTTCTGTATCTGAAGTTACTTTGCATACCCCTTTATTAGAATGTGGATTTTCATTTAATTTAAAGTTTAGAAAATATTTCTCAATTTTAACAGGTGTTTCACCATTTAAATTTACTGCTGATATGGCTACTGCTTGGAGAAAAGTAAAAAGAGAAAAAGATAGAAGTTTTATTATACAGGATATGCTTGCTGTTTATTATGGACAATCTCATTATGCAAAATATGACAATTCCGTTTGTCAGTGGAATCGGTTTGTAAAAGATTTTTGTGCAGATGAAAAAAGCAAATGTTATATAAATAAATTAAAAGTAGCATCTATTTTATGGAAAGAAGTACGTGATTCCACGACAATTAAAAAGTATACAACAGAACTATTAAAACAATATGCATATAAAATTAATGTTTATAAAAAATAAAGAAAAGCAGTCTATATAGACTGCTTTTTAATTTTGGGTAGAACGATAAGTAGAAGGTAAACATCCGTAATATCGTTTAAAAATCTCAGTAAATCGGCTTGGATTGGTATATCCTACAATGTTAGATATTTCTGCAATAGTAAGTGGTGTGCTGATTAATAAATGTTCAGCAACACTCATTCTTTTTCTTTGCATATACTCTACCGTAGTCATATCGTAAAAACGTTTGAATAGAATTTTCATTTTACTTACGCTCATGCATGCTATTTTAGCTAGCATATCCAGCGAAATATCAAAATTATAATGTTCATCAATGTATTGTGAAATTTGCTGTAGTGCCAGTAGGTCTTCTTTATTTATTTGCTGATGTGCAACGATTGTTTTTTTGTTTTTATTAATATAAGAACTGATTTCAGATAATATTTCATATATTTTAGCAGTAAAGAATACATCGGGAGAGGAAGAATCTTTATAATAATACATTTCATACAAAATTTTATTAAGCTTAGGAATAAAAAAGTGATTTTTGATATTAAGAAAAGAATCTAAGTGAAGCGCTAATTTTTTATGATGCAGTTTCACATATTTTTCAATAAAAAATGGAGATAGTCTTATAGAAAAACAAATTAATTCTATTTGTGGGTGATAGATTACTTTATATCGTTCTTTAGGTTTATAAGTTCGAAGTGTATGAGGGGTCAAATTTTGATAAGGGAAGAACTCATTTCCCGATCCGGAAATATAAAATGCAAAAGTATATTTATCGATCAATTCATCCGATTGATATAGAGATTCTTCTTTAAATTTTATTTTATGTATGTGTATTACACAATTATCACTGACATCAAAAGTCCAGTATAATCCTTTTCCGTATTTGGGGTTAATAGTATAAGTATGACCAAAAGGTTTAATATTGGGGGCTTCATCTACCAGAAAATCTGTACGTTGTATTTCAATCATAGCTACCTCATAAAGATAAAATAATACCTTGAAAAGATATATTTAATGTGGAACATTATTT
>ERZ1036438.69-NODE-69-length-65893-cov-10.296774_pt1 | contig 65893 bp, 92 predicted proteins | sample MGYA00514224_ERZ1036438 | MGnify/ENA primary metagenome ERZ1036438 (study PRJEB33795, sample SAMN09464924) | human gut metagenome | host: Homo sapiens | place: USA: Stanford, California | collected 2016-07 | study: EMG produced TPA metagenomics assembly of the...
GGATATGACCGGACAGGAAAAATTAAAATTAATTAACAAGGTACCTTGACAAAAAGAAAAAACAGGAGTAAGATATAAAACACAAGGTACCTAACTAATTAATTAGTCCGTCAGACCATATAGGAACCGGATGGCATTTGAGATAATATCTAAGATGACAGATGAAGTAAAAAATCAGATGGTTGTGATATGGATTGGCGGCATCAGCGAGATAAGGAGAGAACGATATGGACGAGAATAGAAATGAAATGGACAAGATGGAAAATACCAATCATGCCGGCAATAGCAGCAATGCCAGCAATGCCAGCAATGCCAGTAATGCCGGCAACACCAGTAATTCTAATAATGATACCACCCAGGACTACTGCCCATGCTGTCCCAACCATTGTCAGGCAGACGCCCTGGAATGCGGAAAAGGAACACGGTACTTTCAGGAAAACCCCAGCGAGGGTGAACACTTTCGGGAGCATCATCATGGACAAGGCCATGGGTTTCATGGAAGATGTCCCGGACATCTTAACCGGGAAGACATGTCCCTGGAGGATATCCTTTTGTACCAGTTCCGTTCCTGTACCCACTTTTTCCGTTACGGAATGGGCGGAAAGACAGGCCAGCAGAGAATACTGGCCATGCTGGCGGAGAGGGGAATCATCACACAGCGGGAGCTTCAGGACATGCTGGGAGTGCAGTCAGGTTCCCTCAGCGAGATTCTCAATAAGGTAGAAACGTGCGGTTATATCATGCGCAGGCAGAATGAAAGGGACAGGCGCCAGATGAATCTGGAACTGACAGATTCAGGAATGGAGGCAGCCCGGAATTTCAGGGAAGAACATATGAAGAAAGCCAGAGCCATGTTTGACGGGCTGACAGAAGATGAGAAAAAGCAGCTGTCCTCCCTGTTGGAGAAGATGATGGAGCACTGGCCCCGGATGGAGGAAGGAGGAGCCTGCGGACAGGGGGGTGGCAGCCGGTTTGGCAGGAGAGGTTTTCCGGGAGCAGACAGAGAACACGGGACAGAGGACCGGCGCCGCGGAGGAAGGATGGGAGGCAGACATTCCCTATAAAAAGCAGACATCAGAGACAAGGGCAGGGCGCATATTTTTGGTCCTGCCCTTGTTTCGTCCGGTCTGTATACTGCCCTCTTTGTGCTAAAAAAATATTTGATTATCACAAAAAAATTTAGCTCCTAAAGTCATTGCAAATTCATATGAAATACAGTATAATCTTTACAATTTGGGCTGAGGTCACATGGCCCTTAAGCAAACACATAAGAAAGGACAGGTACCCCCATATGAAAGCATACCTCATACTGGAAGATGGAACTGTGTTCACCGGGACCAGCATTGGTTCTGAACGTGAAGTCATCAGTGAAATCGTGTTTAACACGTCAATGACCGGTTATCTGGAAGTGCTGACCGATCCGTCCTATGCAGGACAGGCCGTTGTCATGACATATCCCCTTATTGGCAATTATGGAATCTGCCATAAGGACATGGAGTCAGCAAAGCCCTGGCCGGATGGCTATATTGTAAGAGAATTATCAAGAATCCCCAGCAATTTCAGAAGCGAGGATACCATTCAAAACTTCTTAAAAGAACACGACATTCCCGGTATCTGCGGTATCGATACAAGAGCCCTTACCAAAATATTAAGAGAAAAAGGCACCATGAACGGTATGATTACTACAAAGGAATATACCGATTTTAGCGAGCCCATTAAGCGCATGAAGGAGTATACCGTGACAGGCGTGGTGCTTAAGACCACCACTAAGGAAACATACGTCCTTCCCGGAAACGGTAAAAAGGTTGCCCTTCTGGACTACGGCGCCAAGAGAAACATTGCCCGTTCCCTGAACCAGAGGGGATGTGAGGTAACGGTTTATCCGGCTGACACACCCGCAGAAAAAGTGCTGGCAGGAAAACCTGACGGCATCATGCTCAGCAACGGCCCCGGGGATCCAAAGGAAAATACAGACATCATACGGGAAGTGAAAAAGCTTTATGAATCAGATGTGCCTATCTTTGCCATCTGTCTGGGACACCAGCTCATGGCCCTGGCCAACGGCATGGATACCCATAAATTAAAATACGGACACAGAGGCGGAAACCACCCTGTGAAGGATTTGGAGACAGGAAGAGTATATATTTCTTCCCAGAACCATGGCTATGTGGTGGATACGGACAATCTGGATCCGACAGTGGCAGTCCCCGCATTTGTCAATGTAAATGACAGCACCAACGAGGGTTTAAAGTATGTGGGCAAGAATATCTTCACGGTGCAGTACCATCCGGAAGCATGCCCCGGACCCCTGGATTCCGGTTACCTCTTTGACCGTTTCCTTAAAATGATGGAGGTGAATGACTGATGCCAAAGAATCCTGATATCAAAAAAGTACTGGTGCTTGGATCCGGCCCCATTATCATCGGACAGGCGGCAGAATTCGATTACGCAGGCACCCAGGCCTGCCGTTCCCTGAAGGAAGAGGGAATTGAGGTTGTGCTTCTCAACTCCAACCCGGCAACTATCATGACAGACAAGGACATCGCGGACCGTGTCTATATCGAGCCTCTTACCGTGGAAGTGGTGGAGCAGCTTATATTAAAAGAGGAGCCGGACAGCGTGCTGCCCACCCTGGGCGGACAGGCAGGTCTTAACCTGGCCATGGAGCTGGAGGATGCAGGTTTCTTTAAAGAACACAATGTGCGCTTGATCGGCACCACGGCCCTGACCATCAAGAAGGCCGAGGACCGCGAGATGTTCAAGGAGACCATGGAGAAAATCGGTGAGCCTGTGGCTCCCTCTGATATTGTGGAGGATGTAAAGCATGGTCTGGAGATTGCCGAAAAAATCGGCTATCCTGTAGTGCTTCGTCCCGCATACACTCTGGGCGGTTCCGGCGGCGGTATTGCCGCCAATCCTGAACAGTGCGCTGAAATACTGGAAAACGGACTGCGCCTTTCCCGTGTGGGACAGGTGCTGGTGGAGCGCTGCATCGCCGGATGGAAGGAAATCGAGTACGAGGTGATGCGCGACGGCGCAGGCAATGTAATCACGGTTTGTAATATGGAGAACATTGACCCTGTGGGCGTCCATACAGGAGACAGCATTGTGGTGGCTCCCTCCCAGACCCTGGGGGACAAGGAGTATCAGATGCTCCGTACCTCTGCCCTCAACATCATCAGCGAGCTGGGAATCACCGGCGGCTGCAACGTGCAGTACGCCCTGAATCCGGACAGCTTTGAGTACTGTGTTATCGAGGTAAATCCCCGTGTAAGCCGTTCATCGGCCCTGGCAAGCAAGGCAACGGGATACCCCATCGCCAAGGTGGCTGCCAAGATCGCCCTGGGATATACCCTGGACGAAATCAGAAATGCGGTTACAAAGAAAACATATGCCAGCTTTGAGCCCATGCTGGACTACTGCGTGGTAAAGATGCCAAGGCTGCCCTTTGACAAATTCATCAGCGCAAAGCGCACCCTGGGCACCCAGATGAAGGCCACAGGAGAGGTCATGAGTATCTGCACCAATTTTGAAGGCGCTCTCATGAAGGCCATCCGTTCTCTGGAACAGCATGTGGACTGCCTGCTGTCCTATGATTTTACGGACCTTTCCGACGAAACACTGGAAGAAGAATTAAACAGGGTGGATGACATGCGCATCTGGAGAATTGCAGAGGCGCTGCGCCGCGGATTCACCTATGAGCAGATACACGACATCACTAAAATTGATTTCTGGTTTATTGACAAGCTGGCCATTCTGGTGGAGATGGAGGACGCCCTGAAGGCAGTGGGCGCAGGAGAAAAGAGTCTGACGGCAGAGCTTCTGGCAGAGGCCAAGAGAATCGAGTATCCCGACAATGTAATTGCAAGGCTTACGGGAACCTCCCAGGAGGATATAAAGAAGCTGCGCTATGACAATGGTATCCGCGCGGTTTATAAGATGGTGGACACCTGCGCCGCTGAGTTTGCGGCCGAGACACCTTACTATTATTCATGCTTCGGAGGTTTTAACGAGGCCGAGCAGACCACCGGGCGCAGGAAGGTGCTTGTTCTGGGTTCCGGCCCAATCCGTATTGGACAGGGAATTGAATTTGACTTCTGTTCTGTCCACAGTACCTGGGCATTCAGCAGGGAAGGCTACGAGACCATTATTGTCAACAATAATCCGGAGACCGTCAGCACGGACTTTGATATTGCGGATAAGCTGTATTTTGAACCCCTTACCCCGGAGGATGTGGAGAGCATCGTGGATATTGAGAAGCCGGACGGCGCAGTGGTGCAGTTCGGCGGACAGACAGCCATCAAGCTGACGGAAGCCCTGATGAAGATGGGAGTTCCCATTCTGGGTACGGCTGCAGAGGATGTGGACGCGGCAGAGGACAGGGAGCGCTTTGACGCCATCCTGGAGCAGTGCAATATCCCAAGGCCCGCAGGACATACCGTATTTACGGCCGAGGAGGCAAAGGAAGCAGCCCATAAGCTTGGATATCCGGTGCTGGTGAGGCCATCCTACGTGCTGGGCGGACAGGGTATGCAGATTGCCATAAGCGATGAGGATATCGACGAATTCATCGGCATTATCAACCAGATAGCCCAGGAGCATCCGATTCTGGTTGACAAGTATATCATGGGCAAGGAAATAGAGGTGGATGCCATCTGTGACGGCACCGACATTCTGATTCCCGGTATCATGCAGCATATAGAGCGTACCGGTATCCACTCCGGCGACAGTATCTCCGTGTATCCGGCCCAGGACATCACCCAGCACAATATCGACACCATAGTGGACTACACTGAGAAGCTGGCAAGAGCCCTCCACGTAAAGGGCATGATTAATATTCAGTTCATTGTGGACGGTGACGACGTATACATCATCGAGGTGAATCCCCGTTCCTCGCGGACGGTTCCCTATATCAGCAAGGTTACCGGCATCCCCATCGTGCCGCTGGCAACCCGGATTATCTGCGGCCATACCATCCGGGAGCTGGGCTATAAACCGGGATTGCAGCCCGCAGCTGATTATATAGCCATCAAGATGCCTGTGTTCTCCTTTGAGAAGATTCGGGGCGCTGACATCAGCCTTGGGCCTGAGATGAAGTCCACCGGCGAGTGTCTGGGCATTGCAAAGACGTTCAATGAAGCGCTCTATAAAGCATTTGAGGGAGCGGGAATCCGTCTTCCAAAATACAAGAAAATGATTATGTCCGTGCGCCACAGCGACCAGGAGGAGGCCGTGGATATTGCCCGCAGGTTTGCTACTGTGGGATATCAGATATTTGCCACCAGGGGTACTGCACGGACACTGAATAAGAACGGTGTAAAGGCTTACGAAATCCGCAAGCTGGAGCAGGAATCTCCCAACATCCTGGACCTGGTGCTGGGACATCAGATTGACCTGATCATCGACATTCCGGCCCAGGGCGCAGAGCGCAGCCATGACGGTTTCATCATCCGCCGCAATGCCATCGAAACAGGCGTCAATGTCCTGACCTCCCTGGATACGGCCAATGCGCTGGTAACCAGCCTGGAAAACCGGGCCAAGGAGCTGACCCTGATTGACATTGCCACGGTAAAGAATGCGTAAGGCAATGAAAAGGAAATCATAGAGAAGAACGTGTTTAACGAAATGGCTTGTGCCGAAGGCGCTGGGTATGGTGGTTCGTCTGCTGTATGCAGCGCCTTTGCATAAAGAATGCAGAAAATATAAAAATGATAAGGAGAAGGTTATGAAAGTAGAACAGAAATTGCGGGAAATGGGGCTTGAACTTCCTGAGCTGCCAAAGCCCAACGGATTGTATGCACCGTCAAGAAGAGTGGGGAATCTGATTTATATTGCCGGTCAGACACCGGACATCCATGGAGTGCGCCAGGTGGTGGGTGTTGTGGGGGAGGATTTGACCATAGAGGATGGCCAGAGGTCCGCCCAAATATGCGCTCTTAATATTCTGTCTGTTCTGAAGGCGGAACTGGGCGATTTGGATAAAGTAAAACAGTTTGTACAGATTATCAGCTATGTGCGCTGCGCCAAGGGATTTGGAAATCAGCCGCAGGTCATAGACGGGGCCAGCCGGCTGTTCCGGGATTTATATGGAGAAGCGGGAATCGCGGCAAGACTTGCCATTGGAGCCAATGAGCTTCCGGGGGGCAGCGCCACCGAAATACTGGCTGTGGTGGAAGCAGAGGAGGACTGACACCGGACAGGAGCCTGCAAAGAACAATGAACTGGTTATTGTATACAAATAACCAGGCGGCACCATGGTATATATTTTACAAAATTTGAGGCAGCGCCAAAAAACTTCTGACATCGACACCCTTTTAGTGATACAATATAAGTATTATAAAATAAGGGAAGTAGGCGGTAAAATTATGTATCAGAAAGGTCAGTATATCATATACGGCATCAGGGGCGTCTGCGAGGTGATGGATATTATCACAATCGACAGACCTGATGGTCCAAAGGACCGGCTGTATTATGTACTCCGTCCCTATTATCAGCAAGACAGTAAAATTGTGACGCCTGTGGATTCGGAGAAAACCATAACCAGGCCGCTTCTTTCCAAAGAAGAGGCCCTTGAACTGATTGACAAAATCTCGGATGTGAAGGAGATGGAGGTGACCAATGATAAACAGCGGGAGGAACGGTATAAGGAAGCCCTTAAGACCTGTGACTGCCGGGTGTGGATCAGCATGATAAAAGCATTGTACCTGCGCAGAAAGGACCGCTTGGAGCAGGGAAAGAAGATGACGGATTTGGACGAGCGGTATTTTAAGACAGCGGAGGATAATCTGTATTCCGAACTGGCCCTGTCTCTGGGAATGAAAAAGGATGAGATGGTCAGCTATATAACGGAGCGGGTGCTGGCAGAAGCATAAAAGGCATATAAAAAATCCATTAACCCTTGGAAAATACTTGGGGTTAGTGGATTTTTTACTGTTTTCCTATGGAAATCAAAGCGCTTAAATCAAAGTTTTTATTCAATTACCGTGCCTGCATGGCCTTTCAGGCTTTCCTTTGCCTTATCCAGGGTGGTGATGATGGCCTTCCTGCCTTTTCCGCTCTCCAGGAAATCAATGGAGGCAGATACCTTTGGCAGCATGGAGGCGAATTCAAACTGGCCCTGGCTGATATAATCCCTGGCCTGGTCTATGGTCATGTGGCTGATGGGCTGTTCCTGGGGCGTGCCGTAGTTTAAGGTAACATTATCCACGCTGGTGAGTATCATCATCACATCAGCATCGATCTCCTTGGCCAGCAGTCCGGTGGCAAGGTCCTTCTCAATGATGGCGCTGGCGCCCCTTAAGTTATAGCCCTGTTCCATGACAGGAATGCCGCCGCCTCCGCAGGCAATGACAATCTGGTCTGCGTCCATAAGAGCCTTGACGGCATCGATCTCCACAATGGCAACAGGATGGGGGGAGGCAACGATTCTGCGGTAACCGCCTTCCACTTCTGTCACATGGTTGCCCTTTGCTTCCTCGGCGTCCGCTTCCTCCTTGGACATCACACGCCCGATGACTTTGACGGGGGTATAGAAGGCCTCATCGTATGGGTCCACTGTCACCTGGGTCAATACAGTGCTTACAGGTTTGTAAATGCCTCTCTTAATGAGTTCAGCTCTGATTCCGTTCTGAAGATCGTATCCGATATAACCCTGGCTCATGGCGGAGCAGACAGACATGGGAGCCTGGCTATAACCGTCATGCTGTTTGCCGAATTCATTCATGGCTGTGTGAATCATGCCTACCTGGGGAGCGTTGCTGTGTACAATGGCTACCTGCCATCCCTCCTGGATGAAATCAGCGATGATTTTGGCGGTTCTCGCCACAGCTGCCTTTTGTTCAGGAAGATTGGTTCCCATATCTTTGTGGCCGATGGCCATTACGATGCGTTTTTTCGCCATAATCCGTACCTCGCTTGTCTTTAAAATTGTCATATAAATTAAGTTTATTATAGGGTAATATGGGAAAAAATGCAATGGAAAGAGTAAAAAGATGGTGGCAAAACCCGGGGAGCCATGCTATACTGTCAGCAGAATAAGAATAGAAGGACAGGAAGCGTATGAGGGATGGAAAACAGGTTCTGCCCCCAGGGTGGCAGAAGCGTGTACTGGCGGCAGCGGCGGCGGCACTGGCCGGCAATCTGCTGGTGAATGTTATACCGTGGCCCGGCAGTCTTTTATCATCTTATGAGCAGGCCATGATTCCGGCCATATACCGGAGAGCGGAACTGCTGTGGATGACATTGGTCCTGGCTCCCATTCTGGAGGAAGGAGCCTTCCGCCTGGTTCTGTACGGATGGCTGAGGCGTTTCATGGCCTTTCTTCCGGCGGCGGTCATATCCTCCCTGGCCTTTGGGATATATCATGGAAACTGGATTCAAGGCACATACGCATTCCTTTTGGGAATGGTGCTGGCATGGGGCTATGAAGGCAGCGAATACCGCAAGTATCCCATGGCAGTATTGATGCACGGGGCCGCCAATCTGGCAGCCCTGGCAGCGTTTGGCTAAGTACTCATAATGAGGAGGTAGAAAGGTGAAGTTATTGACTGTGGCAATCCCCTGTTATAACTCGGAAAGCTATATGGAGCACTGTATCAACACCCTGCTTACGGGCGGGGAGGAAGTGGAAATCATCATTGTGGATGACGGATCCGCCAAAGACAGGACAGGAGAAATTGCTGACCGGTATGCCCGGGAATATCCCACTATCTGCCGTGCCATCCACCAGGAAAACGGCGGGCATGGGGAAGCGGTGAACACAGGACTTAAAAATGCCACAGGCATTTTCTTTAAGGTGGTGGACAGCGACGACTGGGTCAATGAGGAGGCATATGTACAGGTTCTTGATACCCTGAGGCGCTTTGTATACGGGGGAGAGACCCTGGACATGCTGGTTACCAACTTTGTCTATGAGAAGGAAGGGGCCAGAAGGAAAAAAGTGATGAAATATCACACGGCATTTCCAAAGGACAAGGTATTTGGATGGAATGACGTGAAGTTTTTCATGACAGGGCAGTATATACTGATGCACTCTGTTATTTACAGGACAGGGCTGCTGAGCCAGTGCGGGCTGGAGCTTCCCAAACATACCTTTTATGTGGATAATATTTTTGTGTACCAGCCCCTGCCTCATGTGAAGCATATCTATTACCTGGATGTGAATTTCTACCGCTATTACATCGGAAGGCAGGACCAGTCCGTCAACGAAGAGGTGATGATTGGCCGCATTGACCAGCAGATTCGGGTCACCAAGCTGATGTTAGGTTATTATGATGCCATGAAGATAAGCAGCAGGAAGCTGCGCCACTACATGATACAATACCTGGAAATCATGATGACCATTTGTTCTGTCCTGGCTATCAAATCCGGAACAGAGGAAAACCTGGAGAAAAAGAAAGAGCTGTGGCAGTACCTGAAAAAGCAGAATCTGCCCCTTTACCTGCGGCTCAGAATGGGCTTTTTGGGACAGGGCTGCAACCTTCCCGGCAAGGGCGGAAGGGAGCTTTTGATTCTGGGATATAAAATAACGCAGAAATTTTACGGTTTTAATTGACATCTTTTTAACGAAGTAGTATAGTATAGCCGGTATCAAGAAATTTCCATATGTTTGGAGGTCTTAAAAATGGTAAAAGAATTTCTGAAGTGCAATTCAATCAGGGAGCGGATTCAGTTTCTCGCAAACACAGTTCTTAAGGACTGGGATGCCAGTGAGCTGGATACGGTCATGGACATCATGGGACTATCTAAGGAAGGTATGGAGGCGCCTGAGGACAAAATCAGCGCCATCGAAAAATACCTGGCTGACTATAAGCATGAAGTAGAGATGAGGGGCGGAATTGACGGCTCCAGGGTGGACGGCATACCAGCCAAGGACCAGGGAAGCACCCTGTTTGAAGGCCCGTCTGAGGCGGAAGTGGTAAGCAAAATGCTGAATCCTTTTTCAAAGGGGCAGTAAGTCCAAGCGAAATTTGTCAATCCGATACTCAGGTAAAAAATCAAGTGAAAAATCCGCGGAAATCCTGTTGGACAGGAGGACTGCGGATTTTTTGCTGCGTTTATGTGGTTGAGAAGATTGTTTTTCGGAGTTTTTCTTTGATATTTTCACCAACAAAGATTGACAACCATTTAACATTGTGGTATTATTTTACAATAAGATATAAATAAAACGTCAAAAAATTATTCATATATACAAACAAAAAAGTGGTTCTATGGAACGTATAATGGAAAAATAGCTATAATCAGGCTGTCTTTCTGTTTGCTTTCATAGGACCTTTTTATATGAAAAGGAGGTAAAATGAAAGAAGGCAAACACAAAAAAGAATCAGTTTTTGAACTGAACGGCGGGATGCCGCCTTTGGGACAGGCGCTTCCCCTGGCTTTCCAACACATTGTGGCGATGATAGTGGGATGTGTGACCCCTGCCATCATCATTGCGGGTGTGGCCGGTTTAAGCGGGGAAGATAAGGTCATCATTGTCCAGGCGGCTCTTGTGGTATCTGCTTTGGCCACCCTTTTGCAGGTATTCCCAGTCGGATTCAGGAAAGGCAGCCTTCAGTTTGGAGCGGGACTGCCGTTGATTGTCGGGGTTGGATTTGCCTATGTCACAAGCATGTCCACCATTGTGGAGGGCTACGGTATAGCCACCATCTTCGGGGCAGAGATTGTAGGCGGAATCGTGGCAGTACTGGTAGGTCTGTCCTACAACAAGATCAAGTCACTGTTTCCGCCGCTGATTATAGGTATTGTCATCCTGGGCATCGGCTTGTCCCTATACCCCATTGCCATTCGCTATATGGCAGGAGGACAGGGCAGTGAGTCCTATGGTTCCTGGCAGAACTGGCTGGTGGCAGCACTTACCCTGACTGTGGTCATAGTCTGTAATAATTATGGCAGGGGAATCATAAAGCTGGCTTCTGTACTTATCGGAATTATCGTTGGATACGGCGTTGCCCTTGGGTTTGGAATGGTTGATTTCAGCGCTGTGGGACGTGCAGGCATATTTGCCCTTCCAAAGATAATGCATTTTGGAATTGAATTTGAAGTTTCATCCTGTGTGGCAATCGGTCTGCTGTTTGCCATCAATTCCCTGCAGGCCATGGGGGATGTGACAGCCACCACCATGGGCGGAATGGACAGGGAAGCCACGGATAAGGAGCTGCGGGGCGGTATTCTGGGATTCGGGCTGAGCAATATCATAGGAGCCTTTTTTGGGGGACTTCCCAATGTGACATTCAGCCAGAATGTGGGGATTGTCACCACCACCAAGGTGGTGAACCGCTGGGTCGCTGCTCTGGCAGCCATTATATTGGGGATTGCGGGAATACTGCCAAAGTTTTCCGCCTTTCTCACCAGTGTTCCCCAGTGTGTGCTGGGCGGAGCTACCCTGACTGTGTTTGCCGCCATCACAGTGACCGGAATCCGCATGATATTCAATACAGGCCTGTCGGTGAGAAGCGGCTTTATCGTTGGTATAGCGGTGGCTCTTGGAGCAGGGGTTACCCAGGCATCCGACGCGCTCTGCGGTTTTCCCTCCTGGATGACCGTGGTGTTTGCAAAAACGCCTGTGGTCATAGCGGCAGTTGTTTCCATTCTCCTGAACCTGCTGCTGCCAAAGGATAAAGAGGAGCGGTAGGGGAGATATGTAACAGAAGTATAGAAATAAAAAGCATAGGGATAAAAGAACCGCTGTATGCCAGTTTGCAGAATGACTGACATACAGCGGTTTTGATTTTGCGAACATTTGATTTTGCGAACATTTGATTTTGCGAACATTTGATTTCCAAACATTTAATTTCCAAACATCTAAATTCCGGCCTTTTAACTGAGCGCCTTCTGGGTGACCTTCTTGTCTTCGGCAGACCAGTTGTATCCGTAGACGATCCCGTAAATCACATAAGCCATGATAGCTGCTCCCACCATGTCGATAACCGAGTGCTGTTTCAAGAATACGGTAGACAGGCAGATGGAAACCATAAGGATGGCTGAACCGGCCCGCACCCAGGGATATTTCTTAAAGGACTCGCTCTTCATGATGGCGATGTGGGTGCCGATGGAGTTGTACACATGGATGCTGGGGAATACGTTGGTAGGCGTATCCGTCTGGTACAGGGCGGCGACCATGCCGGAAAATATATTCTTACCCGGGTCAATGGCCGGTCTGAAATCTGTTCCGTTGTGGAAAAAGGTACAGATAATCAGGCTGATGGTCATACCTGAGAACAGGAAGGTACAAATTCTGTAATAGTCTTCCTTATTACGGAAAAGGAAGAAAACTATGGTTCCTGCCACGTATAAAAACCACATCATGTAGGGAATAATAAAATATTCGTTGAAGGGTATGAAGTCGTCCAGGGCAACATGCATTACATGGTAATGACGGGTGACTGTCTTTTCCAGGTAACAGAACCATGGAAGATAAATGAAGCCGTAACACAGCAGCCATGCATGTTTGTACTTGGAAAGAAATGTTATAATATTTTTCATGATACCAGCCTCTTTCTCACATTTGAAGACCTGATAATATGCGGCTAAATATAAACAAATTGTTAATAATATGTTAACGTTTAGAGATTATAGCACAGTAAAAAAGGAAAAACAAGGGGAGTAACGAAAAGTTAATAAAGTTTCATAAAGCATTATAATATATGACGAAAAACAACTTTTATTTTTAAGTTTTGTGTGCTATATTTAGATCATGAAATAAATTTACATGAGACAGGCGGAATATGATATGGGAGAGACACGAAGCGCGTTGGGAGTCATCTGCTCCTCCTATGACGAATTTTTTGAAGCAGAGAAAAAGATAGCGGATTTCATGATGGAGCATAAGGCGGAAGTGGTGGATATGACGGTGGGCGAGCTGGCCAGGGCCAGCGGGACCAGCGACGCCACTGTATCCCGGTTTTGCAGACGGTGCGGCTTCAAAGGATTCCACAGCCTGAAGCTGGCATTGGCCAGGGAGGTGCTGGAAGAAGAACAAATGGACCGGAATGTGTCCAATGACATTGACCGCGGCGATCTGCGGCAGTCTCTTCAGAATATACTGGCTAACAAGGTGGCTGAGCTGACGGAGACCGTGAACATGATGGACCCGGCCAATCTGGAACATATTCTGGACAGGCTGGAGCATGCCCGAATGGTGCAGCTGGCAGCCGTGGGCAATACCATTCCCGTGGCTCTGGACGGCGCCTTCAAATTCAACCAGCTGGGAATACCGGCTGTGGCAGGGGATATATGGGAAACCCAGACTGCCTATACCTTTAACCTGGGCCAGGAGGATGTGGTTATGGTCATATCCAATTCAGGAAGCTCCAAGCGTCTTCAGACCCTGGCAGAGGGGGCAAAGGAAAACGGATGCACGGTCATTCTCATTACCAATAATGGAAATTCGCCCTTGGCCAGGATATGTGATTACAAGATTGTCACCGCCACCAGGGAAAAGCTGCTGACAGAGGAGTTCTGGTTTTCCAGGGTGACGGCCACGGCAGTGATGGAGATACTTTACCTTCTGCTCCGGGCTGGTATGAAGGGGTCCATGGAGCATATACGGCGTCATGAAAAAGCCATATCGCCGGATAAGAAATAATGGAACCGTGTTTCGCTGTTATTTACGCGGGGCAGTACTAACGATAAAATAGAAAATAATGCACAAAAAACAGACGGCTTTTTACGGAAACAGGCCGTCTGTTTGTATATTGCGACAAAAAAATGTATGAAACAAATTTTCTTATAAAATACTATTGACGAAAATATAGCATCGTATTATGATAGAGACAACATAAGAAATAAAATTTCATAAAAAGGAGGTGCGGAGATATATGATTTACACGGTAACATTTAATCCGGCACTGGACTATGTGGTTAAAGTAGAACATTTTGCATTGGGAAGTGTAAACCGGACCATCAGGGAAAACATCTTTTACGGAGGCAAGGGCATCAATGTTTCAGCGCTTTTGGCAAACCTGGGATACAGGAGTACGGCTCTGGGATTCATTGCCGGTTTTACGGGCCGGGAGATAGAGCGGGGAGTCAGGAGCCTGGGATTTGATTCAGATTTTATCCAGGTGGAGAAGGGCATGTCCCGTATTAATGTAAAGCTTAAGTCCGACCAGGAAAGTGAGATCAACGGCATGGGACCGGAGATTACAGCCGGCGATGTGGACCAGCTTTTTGAGAAGCTTTCCTATCTAAAAAAGGAGGATGTGCTGGTCCTTTCCGGAAGCATACCGGCTGCCATTGACAGTGACATCTACCAGAGAATCATGGAACGCCTGGACGGCAGGGGAATCCGCATGGTAGTGGATGCGGAGAAGGATTTGCTCCTGAAGGTTTTAAAGTACCGTCCGTTCCTCATTAAACCCAATAATCATGAGCTGGGACAGATGTTTGGGCTGGAGCTTGAGACAGAGGAGGAAATCATTCTCCATGCCAGGAAGCTTAAGGAACAGGGAGCGGTGAATGTGCTGGTATCCATGGCAGGAAACGGAGCCATACTGGTAGCAGAGGACGGCAGTGTACACCGCCGGCAGGCTGCCAGGGGAACGGTAAAGAATTCTGTTGGGGCAGGGGATTCCATGGTGGCAGGATTCATAGCCGGATACCTGGAAAAAGGGGATTATGCATACGCTTTGAAGCTGGGAACAGCCTGCGGCGGCGCGACGGCATTTTCCGACGGAATTGGAACAAAAGATGAAATTATGAGACTCTTAAACACACTTTAACCGGTTAGGAGGGGCGCATTTATGCGGATTACAGAGTTATTAAAAAAAGAGAGTATTGAACTGGGCGTAAAGGTTTCAGATAAGGAGGAGGCCGTGGACAGGCTGGTATCCCTGATGGATGCCGGAGGAAGGCTTAAGGACACCGCCGGATATAAGGAGGGCATACTGGCAAGAGAAGCCCTGGGCAGCACGGCCATCGGTGAGGGAATTGCCATTCCGCACGCAAAGGTAGAGGCGGTAAAGGAGCCCGGACTGGCGGCCATGGTGGTTCCAGAGGGCGTTGATTACGACGCGTTTGACGGCTCCCTGGCCAACCTTCTGTTTATGATTGCGGCGCCTGCTGAGGGAGCAGACGTACACCTGGAGGCATTATCCCGCCTGTCAACCCTGCTTATGAATCCCGGATTCAAGGAAGGGCTTATGGGGGCAGCGGATAAGGATGAATTTTTACGCATCATAGATGAGGCAGAGACAGAGCGTTTTGGAGCGCCTGAGGGAGAGGCGGCCAAGGATGCAAAGGCGGATGCAGAAGCAGGCGCCTCCTCCGGTTACCGTGTTCTGGCGGTTACGGCCTGTCCCACCGGCATTGCCCACACCTACATGGCGGCTGAGAACCTGGAGAATACGGGAAAGAAGCTGGGAATTGCCCTGAAAGCTGAGACCGACGGTTCCGGCGGAGCCCAGAATGTGCTCACAAGGGAAGAAATTGCAGCGGCGGATGCCATTATCATTGCAGCGGATAAGAACGTGGAGATGGCCAGATTTGACGGAAAGCCTGTTATCATGGTCCCTGTGGCCGACGGCATCCACAAGGCCGAGGAACTGATCAAACGGGCTGTGGACGGCACGGTGCCGGTATACCATCACACAGGAGCCGCGGGGGGAGAGTCCGTGTCGGAAGGCAATGACAGCATTGGGAGGACCATATACAAGCACCTGATGAACGGCGTATCCCACATGCTTCCCTTTGTTATCGGCGGAGGTATCCTGATCGCCCTGGCATTCCTGTTTGACGATTATTCCATCAATCCGGCCAACTTCGGCAAGAATACACCTCTGGCAGCCTATCTTAAGACCGTGGGCGAGCAGGCATTCGGAATGATGCTTCCTATCCTGGCCGGCTTCATCGCCATGAGTATCGCGGACCGTCCCGGTCTGGCAGTGGGCTTGGTGGCAGGACTGATTGCCAAGATGGGATCCACCTTTGCCAACCCGGCAGGCGGCGATGTGAACGCAGGATTTCTGGGCGCTCTGTTTGCAGGTTTTGTAGGCGGATATATTGTGGTGGGCTTAAGGAAGCTTTTCTCAAAGCTGCCAAAGTCGCTGGAAGGCATCAAGCCGGTGCTTCTCTATCCGGTTATCGGTATCTTCCTGGCAGCAGTGGTAACCACATTCATCAACCCATATATGGGTATGATTAACGATGGCCTCACCCACTTCCTGAACGGAATGGGCGGCACCAGCCGGATTGTGCTGGGGATGGTATTAGGCGGCATGATGTCCATTGATATGGGCGGTCCGTTTAACAAGGCAGCGTATGTGTTCGGAACCGCACAGCTGGCAGAGGGCAACTTTGAGGTCATGGCCGCTGTCATGGCAGGCGGTATGGTGCCTCCTATTGCCATTGCCCTGTGCACCACTTTCTTTAAGAGCAAGTTTACGGAAAAGGAGCGCCAGTCCGGTATTGTCAATTATATAATGGGCCTGTCCTTTATCACAGAGGGAGCCATTCCCTTTGCGGCCCAGGATCCGCTGCGCGTGATTCCTTCCTGTATCATCGGTTCTGCGATTGCAGGAGGGCTTTCCATGGCATTTGGCTGCACCCTCAGGGCGCCTCATGGAGGTATCTTCGTCCTTCCCACCATTGGAAATCCCCTTATGTACCTGGCTGCGGTGGTTGCGGGAGCAGCGGCCGGATGCGTGATTCTGGGGATGCTTAAGAAAAACGCGGCGCAATAGAGGGATAACAAGATATGCGGTGCTTCAGATGACAGGGGAGTATTTGGTCATAACAATATAAGAGTATAAATGCAGTTTGGATTAAAAATGCAGTCCTGGTTTGATTTGACCGGGGCTGCTTTTTTTGTCCAAAAGCCGGTACATCATATCCCCCCTCGGGATTTGTAATCCCAAAATATCCATGATATGATAGAAAAAATATGGTCACAGGGGGGACAGGGCGTGAAACAGTTATCATTCCGTGCAAAAATCATGATTGTATTCATAACCATCGGGATTCTTCAGGGCGGTATCATGGGCTATTTTGCCTACAGCCATGCAAGGAGCCTTATTTTTAATAACAAGAAAAATGAGATGGAGAATATGCTGGAGAAAATCAATATCAGTGTCACGGATAAGGTTTCCTACATGACACAGCTGGGACAGAGTACGGCCACCAGCCAGATTGTGCGGAATAATATCCACAGCGGTGAGGACTACCTTCAGGTGGGGCGCAGCAAGCGCAATATAGCTGAGTATTTTTCCTCCCTTGTTCTTTCGTTTGAACCGCTGAATAATATCATGATTATCGACCGTTCCAATATCCTGTACAGCACCTATGATTATTACAGGCTGCAGGATTTTGACCTGGTGTCTTCCAAGTACTACGAGGCGGCTTCAGAGCACGGAGGCCAGCCGGTATGGCTTGGACTTCAGGACAACCTGCTTTTTTATATGGAGGGAATCACCGGACCGGAAAAGGTCCTTACCATGGTGGAACCCATTACGGATTTTTACAATCAGGAGGTGATTGCCGTACTGATCATGGATTTGAACCCGGATACATTTCTGGACATCCTGCATACGGAGAATGCCTCATTTCCCCATCAGATGACCTTTATGCTGGACCAGAACCAAAGACTGATTGCAGGGGATGAAAAGACGGTTTCCCAGGTCATAGACGCGGTATGCGCCATGGAGAACCGGGGCGGGGAATCAAAGGAACTGATGGTGGGACAGGAGCGTATGGCGCTGTCAGTTATTGAAAATGAGGCAACCGGGTGGAAGATTTATACCATGGTGCCGTATTCTGATATCTCAGCCCAGGTGCAGAGCCTGAACCACTCCATCCTGCTCAGCATCATTCTGTGCAACCTGCTGATTCTGGTCTGCCTTCTGGTAGTGTCGCTGGCCATCACGGCCCCGGTGAAGAAGCTGATTGAAGCCATGAGGGAGGTGCAGCAGGGAAATTTTGATTACCGCATAGACAATAAGCGCTCGGATGAAATGGGCCGTCTCATGGAGACATTCAACTACATGGTTTTCAAAATTGACATGCTTATAAAGGAGGTCTATCAGGAAAAACTGGCCCAGAAAAATGCGGAGCTGGAAGCCCTGCAGTCACAGATTAATCCCCATTTTTTGTATAATACCCTGGATACCATCAATTGGATGCTGCTGGAAAAAAAGGAATATGAAATAAGCGGTATCGTGGTGTCCCTGGGTGAGATGATGAAATATGCAATCAGCAGGTCCTCCAGGACCGTGGCCCTCAGGGAGGAAATCCGCCATGTATCAAACTATCTCCTGATTCAGAAGGAGCGGATGGAGGATAAACTGGAATATGAGATTGATATTCCTCACCAGTATGAATCTGTTCAGGTTCCCAGGCTGATTTTACAGCCTCTGGTGGAAAACGCCATTATCCATGGAATTGAAACAGGAGGAAAGGTGAGCATAAGGGTATATGAACGTGAGGAGGATGGGGGATGCTGGCTGGAGGTCAGCGATAACGGGGCTGGCATGGATGAAGAACAATTGAAGCGGCTGCGGGATGGTACCACAGAAATGCGGATGGACCACAGAAGCATAGGTGTGGAAAATGTAAATAAAAGAATCCGGCTGTACTATGGGGAAGAGTTTGGGCTTACGATAGAGAGCCGGTTGGGCGAAGGAACGGTCATCCGTTTCTGCATACCCGGCAATTCATAGGGAGGGAATGACATGAGAGCGATTGTTGTGGACGATGAACCGAAAATAAGAAACGGACTGTGCAGGCTGGTCGAAGGGCTGGAAGAATGGACCGTGGCCGGTAGCTTTGAGGAGGCCGCAGCCGCCATGGAATATCTGAAGGGCGGGCAGGCGGATGTAATTATCACCGATATTAAGATGCCCCGCATGTCGGGTCTGGATTTGATATATAAGATAAGGGAGGTTAATGCTGAGGTGGATGTAATCATAGTAAGCGGATACACTAACTTTTCCTATGCCCAGCGTGCCATAGAGCTGGGAGTGACCAGATATCTGACAAAACCTACCAATCCTTTGGAGTTAATAGATACGCTCAGGCAGATTGAGAAAAAACTGGGCCGGACCCTGAAAACAGGTCCGGCCAGGGACAAGCAGCCGGGAAATCAGCTTATCGCGAAGGCACAGGAGTATATTGCCTCAAACTATAACCGGAAAATCACACTAAAGGATATGGCGGATGAACTGTATATCTCGCCCAATTATCTGTGCGAACTGTTTAAACGCCACACCAATAAGAATCTGACGGATTATATTTCGGCGTATCGGATTGACAGAGCCAAGGAACTGCTTTTGGATATCCGATACAGGGTAAATGATGTAGCGTATATGGTGGGATTTTCTGATTCCCAGTATTTCAGCAATCTGTTTAAGAAAAGGGTGGGAATGACACCTACGGAATACAGGAATAAAGGGTAGAATTGTACAGTGGAAATGGGAGTAAATAGGGAGATAGTAAAATATTACACAAAATCATAATTTGGCCTGGTTGTTGTGAATGACAAAATATATATAATGAATATATAAAGTCAAAATAAATTATGCATAATTTATAAAAAGAACAATGACGTATTTTGCAGCAGTGTGTGATAAACAGAAGGATCAGCAATGACTAGGGGGACATATTATGAAGTTTAAACAGTTAGCAGCGGTTGGATTAGTAACAGCTATGGTTTTTTCGACGGCGGGGTGTTCTTCAAAGAGCCAGCAGACAGAAAGCAGCGCTGCCCAGGCGGAAAAGACGCCGGAGAACAGCCAGGAAAAGGCGCAGGGCGGGGAACCTGTGGAAATCGTATATCTGAATTCCCATGCAGATGTGTGGGAGGGGGATGTGGGTAAGGAGATTATACAGAAGTTTGAGGAATCCCATCCCGGAATCAAGGTAAAGACAGAATCATATCCCTTTGACCAGATGATCGAGATGGTTGAAGTAAAGATGAAATCTAAGTTAAGCGACTTTGATGTGCTGAATGTGGATGCGCCTCTTGTGACCTCCTATTCGGTAAGGGGATATCTGGAGCCTTTTGAGAACTACATGAGCAGGGATGAACTGGATAAGGTTTTTACCCAGACAGGACTCAATGCAGCTGCTTATGACGGAAAAGTTATGACAGCGCCCAAAAGGGAGTCCGGCATGATTATGGTATATAATAAGGACATTCTGGACGAAAACAATATTCCGTATCCCGCCTATGAGACAGATAAGCGCATGACCTGGGAGGAGTGTCTGGATATCTGCCGGCAGGTTACAAAGGTGGAAAACGGTACCACCACATGCTGGGGCATAATCGGTGACCAGATTAACCGCGTATGGAATGTAATGCCTTTGGCTAATTCCCTTGGAGCTGCCTGGCTCAGCGAAGATGGCCTGACAGCCACCGGATATCTGAACTCAGAGGCCAGTGTAAAAGCCATGACCTTTTACCAGGACCTGTTTAATAAATACGGGGTTTCCCCTAAGGGAGTGAACACCAATGAGGCCAGGGAAATGTTCGAGACAGGAAAGGTGGCATTTACATGGGGAGACCCGGTATGCTACGCCAGAGCCAAGGGAAAGGGAATCAATGTAGGTGTGTGTCCGGTGCCTTATTTTGAGGGCGGCGTGCCCGCAGTGGGGTGCGACTCCTGGCACATAGGCATCAATGCCAATTCAAAACACAAGGAAGAGGCGGCTGAATTCATCAAGTATATTACCGTGGGAGAGGGGAGCAGCATATTCCTGGACAGCCAGAATAATATCGGGGCTAATATGGAACGGATTGCCCGGATTACGGATGCTTCTGCCCCGGACCATGAAGTGTACGCCCTGCTGGCCAGCGATTTGGAGAATTATTCTGTATCAAGGCCAAAGACTCCCGGATACAACGAGTGGTCGGATGTGGTAAATGCAGCCATTGAGGATATAAGAAACGGAGCAGATGTAAAGACCACTCTGGATACATCCGCGGCCAGGATCGATGATATCCTGAAAAAGTACACAAAGTAGCTAAAACGGCATAAGTTGACGTTGGAAGAACGTATCCGGCCTAACGGATACGTTCTCCTTAAATAGGAGGAGGTCGGCCCATGGAGCCAGCAAAACTTAAAAAACGGCCCGGAGCATGGGAACCCTATCTGTTTCTTGCACCGGCAATGCTCCTGCTTTTCATCTTTAAGATTTACCCCATCATCATATCCTTTGCCGGAAGTTTTTTTGCGGAATCCTTTCTGCGGGGGGAAACGTATTTTGCGGGCCTGGATAATTACACAGCGCTGTTTACAGACCCCACCTTCTATAAAACGCTGAAGGTGACCCTTATTTTCAATCTCATTACCACGCCCCTGCAGATTCTGATTTCTCTGCTGCTGGCATTGTCGGTGCGCGTACCGGGCAGGGCTAACAGCGCGTTCCGGTCTGTATTCATGATGCCCATAGCCATAGCTCTTTCTTCCGGTTGTATGATATGGAATATATTACTGAATCCCAATCAGGGCGTGGTCAACAGCATACTCATGATGTTCGGAATGCCGGCCCAGCCCTTTTTTACCAGCCCGAAACAGTCCATGATGTCAGTCATCCTTATCTGTATCTGGAAGGGCTGCGGTTACTGGATGCTTTATCTTTTGTCCGGCATTCAGGAGGTATCCGAATCCCTGATTGAATCAGCCAGAATCGACGGGGCCAATGGATTCAGGACAGTGTGGGATATTATACTGCCACTGATACGGCGGTCCATGATGTTTGTATTTGTCTCTAACACGGTGGCAAACCTGCTGATGTTTGTTCCCATGTACATGATCACCCTGGGAGGCCCTGAGATGTCCACAAACCTGATGATGTATGAGGCGTATAAATCAGGATTTATCTATGCAGACTTCGGGCGTTCCTATGCCATTGTGACTTTGATTCTTCTGGTGTCATTTGCAGTGGTCATGGTAGAGATGAAAGTTCTGAAGCCAAAGCATTAAGAAAGAGGAGGAAAAATATGAAAAAGCGGACTGTCAAACATGTTCTGTTTGGAACCGTACAGTATGGGCTGATGCTGTTTTATGCCGTATTTCTTGTGCTGCCGGTATTTTTCTCTTTTATGTCGTCTATCAGGCCCAGTGAGGAGATATTTAAATATGCTTCGCCCTTCTCGCTGTCCACCTTTATCCCCAGACAGATATCCCTGGAATCCTTCCGGAGTCTGTTTGTTGATTATGAGTTCATGAAGCCGCTTGTTAATACAGTGGTGGTGTGCGCGGTAACCGTTGTCCTGGGGCTGGCCCTCAATGCGCTGGCAGGGTTTGCATTTGCAAAATTCAGGTTCAGGGGCAAGCATGTGCTGTTTCTTATGGTTATACTTACCATGATGATACCCTTTGAGGCCATTGCCATACCGCTTTATTCCCTGTGCCATCAGCTTAACATGCTGAACACCAAGAGCGCGCTTATCCTTCCGGCTGTTGCCAACGGTACATATATCTTTTTATTTAAAAATGCATTTGAGGAAATACCGGACAGCCTGGCTGAGTCGGCCCGGATAGACGGAGCCAGCTGGCTGGCTGTGTTTACGAAAATCTATATTCCATTGACCAAGCCGATTATGGTGAGCGCGGGCCTGCTTATATTTTTCTATCAATGGCAGTCCTTTGTATGGCCTCTGATTGCTGCCAATGCCCCGGAGGTACGGGTTGTACAGGTGGCTTTGTCTGTATTCCAGCAGGAAAACGGAACTCTGTGGGGGGAGATATTTGCAGCTTCCGTGGTCACCACGGTGCTGCCGTTAATGTTCTTCTTTCCGCTGCAGAAATATTATAAAATGGGAATCAGTACATCGGGTATGAAGGAATGAAACGATTGTAATAAATAGGCGCTGTGTGGACTGTTATGAAAAAGGAGGAGAATATGGATAAGATTAAGATAATCATTGACACGGATATAGGAGACGATGCAGATGACGCCCTGGCTATCTGTCTGGCCCTTAAATCGGAAGAACTGGAGGTTATGGGCATCACCACAGTATTTCGGAACACGGCGGCCAGGGCGCAGATTGCGGTAAGGCTTCTGCAGCTCATGGGCAGGACCGACATACCGGTGTACGCAGGGATAGGGCATCCGCTGGTGGCAGAGGCGGATGTGGAGACGGTGCCTATACAGCTTCTGGCAGGAATGGAAGAGCTGGAGTACCGGAAGGACATGGATGGGGTGGAATATCTGCGCAGGAGCCTGTCTGCGTCACAGGGGGACATAACCCTGGTCACCATAGGTCCGCTGACCAATGTGGGGGTCCTGCTTTGCAAGTACCCGGAGGTTAAGGGGAAAATCAAGGAAATCGTGATGATGGGCGGCGCATACTATATGCATTACAATGAGTGGAACATTCTCTGCGACCCTGAAGCAGCCCATATCGTCTATTCCTCCGGTGTACCCATCCGGGCCATAGGTCTGGATGTGACCACCAGATGCCAGGTGAATGACCAATTGGTAACCATGTTCCGAAACAGCAAAAAACCGGAAGTGGAGCTGCTGGCAGACCTGCTCACATGCTATTACGAGAACCGGGGACGCCACACCTTCCTGCACGACCCCATGGCTGTTTTTGCGGTGTACGATAAAGACATCATAACCTATCAGGGGGAAGACATCCATGTGGAGCTGCACGGACAGCATACCAGAGGCACCACCTTTAATACATGGAAGATAGGGGTGGGAAACAGCAGACAGAATGTGCAGTGTGCAAAGGATATAAAGGCTGAGGAATTTGTCCGCAGATTCAAGGAAATCATAATGCGTTAGAGGAGTCCTTGACAAGCACGGATACCTGCAATAATATAATCTCATAGGCCAGTGCGCGTTCTGTGAGCCTGGCCAATTGCTTAAGGAGGATACGGGACATGTTAAGTGCAGGGATAAAGGCACCGGATTTTACATTAAAAGATAAGGATGGAAAGGAAGTTAAACTGTCTTCTTTTCTTGGCCGCAAGGTGGTATTGTATTTCTATCCAAAGGATAACACGCCCGGATGCACCAGGGAGGCATGTGCCTTTGCAGGCGCGTACATTGGATTTAAACAGAGGAACGTGGAGGTCATAGGCGTCAGCAGGGACAGTGAGAAGTCCCATGCCAACTTCGCCGCCAAGCATGAACTTCCCTTCATCCTTCTGTCCGATCCAGAGCTTACTGCCATCCAGGCATACGATGTGTGGAAGGAGAAAAAGCTTTACGGCAAGGTTTCCATGGGAGTGGTGAGAAGTACCTATGTAATAGATGAGAATGGCGTCATCGAGAAGGTGTTTGAAAAAGCAAAGCCGGATACCAATGCCCAGGAGATACTGGATTATCTGGATGGTAAGGCGGAATAGAAAAGCGGAATAGAAAAGTGGAACGGGTAATATAGACCAATAAAATGCGGATCAGGAAAAGGCAGGCGTATCATGAACGTCTGCCTTTTCGGGTGCGCCCGGCGCGCCCTTTCCTGGTGCCAGCGGTCCGGGTCTTTTTAAATTCCTGTATCACATGTTCAATTTCGTTATAATCCCGTTCAAACAGGGCGCCGCTTATCTGCTTTGACAGTATTTCTTCAGGTATCTTTTCTGCGATTTTATCAATGACGAATTGCTTGCTCTTTTCCTTGTATTTAGGCATATCGTTCAATTCCTGGATATGGGCCAGCTCCGGCCGCCAGAGGATACTGAGCTTTTTCCTGAGATTTACCCCGGGATTTGGCCTGGCCTCCCTGAGAAGATAAAAGTCCGCCTGTCCGGCCACCTGCTCCACGGTGATGATTCCCCACCATTCAGGGACATGTTCTTCGATGTGCAGGGCATGGCTGGAGCCGGCCGCCACATAATTCCTGTCGTAAAACTGGTCATAGTCTTTTACCTGGCGTTTTAGACGGGCATAGGTGTCGGCGTCACTCTTAATTTCGATACCAGCCACCAGGTCCGGCAGAACCATGACGATATCCGCCCTGGATTTTCCTATCTGTTTTTCTTCCAGAATACGTATTTTTCCGTACATCTCCTCCAGAAAATCAAAGAGAGGTTCCCGTATATCCTTATCGTAGAGCATGGCTTCACGGCTCCTATTCTTTCAGACGTTTTACAGCCACGCTGAATAGAAGCATGCCTGCACAGGGAATGATATTGGAAGCCATTCCGATTTCAATGCCTGCATGTTCAGCCACCATGCCGATAATCCAGGGCATGATGATAGCGCCGCTGCTGGCAGCCGGAAGCATGATTCCCATGCTGGCCGCACTGGTCATACGGCCTGCGCTGGCCACGGCAGTGGGATTCATGCCGGCCATGGCAAAGGCAAAGGCGAACAGCAGCAGGATGGCAGCGGTCTGGGTACCGGCCATCATCAGGCCCAGGTAGAAAATGATGCAGCCAATACCCATCTTAATCATGGCAGAATAGCTGTTTTTGATAGGAATTACAAATGCTATGAGCAGGCGGGCAATCAGGGTGGCGCCCCACATCACGGTCACGGTGTAAGGACTGAGGGAACCTGATATGATGCCGTTTCCTTTAAAATATGTAACCATCCAGCCGGTTACGCTGGTTTCCGCCGCATTCTGGCAGAACAGGAGACCGGTGAGCAACCAGAATTTTTTGCTTTTAAGGAAGCCCTTATCTATGCTCCTGTCCTTTTTCATGGCTTTTGTTTCCGCGGGAGTCACACAGAAGGTCAGCCACAGCAGGAAACCGCAGGATGCTAACACCAGCATGGGAACGGCATTCCCTGCCTTCATGGCCGCGCCGATGAAGAACGGACACAAAAGCGCGCCCAGGGCGTAACAGCTGTGCATAATGTTCATGCCCTTTGTACGGTCGCCGGAGTTATCAGCCACCAGGATGGTGCAGGTGTTGATGGTGCTTCCTTTGGCAACGCCCACCAGGAAAAAGCCCAGCATAAGAACCAGCATCCATCCGGAAAATCCCATGATCAGATATCCGGCTCCATAGCCTGCTGTCAGGAGCACCACTGTTTTCTTGGTTCCGATTTTCGCAGGCAGCATGCCGGAAGCAAAACCTGCCAGCAGATTACCAATACTCATAAGGGACAGCAGTGTCCCTGTCATGCCGTATGCAAAGCCGTAGGTCTCCTGCAGCATGCTTACGACCACGCCGCTGCTGATGGCGCATATGCCGCTTAGAAAAAACGCGAGAAATCCTGCGTTTCTTTGAAAGATTTGTTCCTTTTCCATGATGCTTGTGTCCTCCCTGGCAGATTTGAGACGGATAAAACGCCCTGGCAGGCAAATACCCGGCGACAAAACAAAAGAAGCCTTGACAATCCAAAGCTTCTCGAGTAGCGGAAGGGAGACTTGAACTCTCGACACCACGGGTATGAACCGTGTGCTCTAGCCAACTGAGCTATTCCGCCATATTTAATTTGGTAGATAGTGGGGCCTACAGGGCTCGAACCTGTGACCCTCTGCTTGTAAGGCAGATGCTCTCCCAGCTGAGCTAAGACCCCATATCCTGCCGTCGTTTGTGTCTCACTCGCGACTGCCTGTACAGTATATGATAAATTGTGGTAATTGTCAAGACTTTTTTTACAACTTTTTTTATAGAAATTTTCTTAGTGTTTTATAGGGTATTATGCTATAATTTAAGGCAGAGTAAAATAGTAGAAAGGACGACCTGAATCCTTCATGTATAACTTCATTGTAAATCCCAAAGCAGGCTCCGGCAAGGGTCTTAAAATCTGGAAAGCCATAGCCCGTTATATGGAAAGTCATAATATTGAATACGAAGTTTTCCTGACAGAAGGCATTGGGGACGCAAGAACCGCGGCAATGCGGCTGACAGACAGCCATGATGAGCCAAGATATATCATCGCCGTGGGCGGGGACGGAACCATGAACGAGGTTCTGGACGGTGTGTCTTTCCATGGGCCTTTAAGTCTGGGCTACATCCCGGCCGGTTCCGGCAACGATCTGGCCAGGAGCCTTCGCATGCCCGGACGCACCATAAAGTGTCTTAAGAAACAGCTGGCCCCCCGGCATTTCACCATGATTGATTACGGAGTCCTTACCTATGGAAATCAGGAGGTATCCCACCGCCGGTTTCTGGTCAGCGCCGGAATCGGATTTGACGCAGCAGTCTGTCAGGATGCCCTGTCCTCCAGATGCCGCCAGCGTTTAAATCGTTTGGGTATGGGGAAACTTTCTTATATACTCATAGGTATACACCAGTTTTTTAAATGCAAATCCTGCAAAGGATACATTTTACTGGACGGGGTAAAAAAGGTGGAGTTCAACAACATCCTTTTCATATCCTGTCACATACAGCCCTCAGAGGGCGGCGGCTTCCTCTTTGCCCCCAGGGCAGACGGAAGCGACGGAAAATTAAACATCTGCGTCATGAGCCACGGTACCAGGACAAAGCTGATACCCGTCCTGCTGTCAGCCCTCATAGGAAGGCGCCGGCCCAAAGGTGTCAGAACCTACGAGTGCAGGGAAGTATCCATCCACACGGAAGCAGCCCTGCCCGTCCATGCAGACGGAGAAAGCTGCGGCTTTCAGACCGACATCCAAGCCAGCTGCATAGCCAGGAAGGTAAGGATGATGATATGACGCAGGCAATGAGCGCAGCGCAGTCACGGTGTGCATGGCGGAGTAGCGCAGACGCAGTAAAAAAGGAGACACAATGAGAATCGGACAAGGATACGATGTTCACAAATTAGTACAAGGCCGGGACCTAATCTTAGGCGGCGTCAATATCCCATATGAAAAAGGCCTCTTAGGCCATTCCGACGCGGACGTTCTGGTCCACGCGGTGATGGACGCCCTGTTGGGGGCGGCAGCCCTGGGAGACATCGGACAGCATTTTCCAGACACGGATCCGGCATATAAAGGTATTTCCAGCATAGAACTGTTAAAGAAGGTAGGAGAACTTCTGGACGGGAAAGGGTACGTGATTGAGAATATAGACGCCACCATCATAGCCCAGCGTCCCAAGCTGGCTCAATACAGGCCGCAGATGGCGGCAAACATAGCAGACGCCCTCCATCTGGACGTGTCCAGGGTAAGCGTCAAGGCCACTACTGAAGAAGGGCTTGGATTTACAGGAACTGGAGAAGGAATCTCTTCTCAGGCAATTACCTTATTGACGGAAACAGCAGATTACTGCTATGATAGTAAGATAATGGAAGGCGGCTGTGGAGGCTGTCCTGGCTGCAGCCGGGCGAAGGAAGAATAAGACAGGATAAAACACATTCTGACACAGCTGACCTGGTATGTTCCAGACATGCCGCAAGAGATTCATTTGAGGAGAATAAGAGTATGAAGATATTTAACACACTGAGCAGAAAAAAAGAGGAATTCGTTCCGCTGACCCCGGGGGAGGTCAAGATGTACGTCTGCGGCCCTACGGTGTATAATTTCATCCATATAGGAAACGCCAGGCCCATGATTGTATTTGACACGGTACGCAGGTATTTTGAGTATAAGGGTTACGACGTGCGCTATGTGTCCAATTTCACGGATGTGGATGACAAAATCATAAAAAAGGCAATTGAGGAAGGTGTGGACGCTGACACTGTGTCCCGCCGGTACATTGAGGAGTGCAAAAAGGACATGGCAGCCATGAATGTAAAGCCTGCCACGGTCCATCCTCAGGCAACCCAGGAAATCTGCGGCATGCTGGAGATGATACAGACCCTTATCGACAAGAACCACGCCTATGTGGCCGGGGACGGGACCGTGTACTTCAGGACAGGTTCCTTTAAGGAATACGGAAAGCTGTCCCATAAGAACCTGGATGAGCTTCAGTCCGGATTCCGTGAAATTAAGGTCACCGGTGAGGAAGGCAAGGAAGACCCCAACGATTTCGTGCTCTGGAAGCCTAAAAAGGAAGGGGAGCCTTTCTGGGAGTCGCCATGGTGCGACGGACGTCCGGGCTGGCATATTGAGTGCTCCGTTATGTCCAAACGCTACCTGGGCGAGCAGATTGATATTCATGCCGGAGGCGAGGATCTGATATTCCCTCACCATGAGAACGAGATTGCCCAGAGTGAGTGCGCCAACGACAAGAACTTTGCCACATACTGGATGCACAACGCATTCCTGAATATTGATAATAAGAAAATGTCCAAATCCCTGGGGAATTTCTTTACAGTAAGGGAAATCAGTGAAAAATACGACCTGCAGGTACTGCGCTTCTTCATGCTCAGCGCCCATTACCGCAGCCCCCTTAACTTCAGCGCCGACCTGATGGAGGCTTCCAAGAACGGCCTGGAGCGTATCCTGACCTGTGTGGAGAAGTTAAGGGATCTGGAGGCAAAGGCTTCCGACAGCTCCAAGACTGCCGGGGAGCAGGCAACTATGGAAGAGGCAGATAAGCTGCGGGGCAAGTATGAGGAAGCCATGGATGATGACTTCAACACCGCGGACGCTATTTCAGCCATATTTGAACTGGTAAAGCTGGCAAATACCACTGCAGATGAATCCGGTACCAGGGAATTTGTATCTTATATGAAGACAATGATAGAAGAACTGTGCGATGTACTGGGCATTATCACGGAGAAAAAGGAAGAAGTGCTGGACAGCGAGATCGAAGAGATGATTGAAGCCAGACAGCAGGCCAGGAAAGATAAGAATTTTGCGCTGGCGGATGAAATCCGCGGAAAGCTTCTGGATATGGGAATTGTATTAGAGGACACCAGAGAGGGCGTAAAGTGGAAGAGAGCGTAACCATTCAGGAATTTCTCACATATTATAGACAGTGCATGAGGCTTGAACCAGTGGATGAGAATTCTTACTCGCCACTGGTTCTGGCCTATATTGGAGATTCGGTGTATGAGGTCATCATACGCACAAAGGTGATAAACCGGGGCAGCATGCAGGTGAATAAAATGCATAAGCAGAGTTCGGAGCTTGTAAAGGCCGGGACACAGGCAGAGCTTATAAAGGCCATCGAGGACATGCTTACCCAGGAGGAACATGCCGTGTTCAAGCGGGGGCGCAATGCAAAATCGGCCACATCAGCCAAGAACGCTTCTGTCATTGATTACCGCATGGCCACAGGAATGGAAGCCCTGGTAGGGTGGCTGTTCCTGAGGCAGGAATACAACAGGCTGGTATATCTGATAAGCCAGGGACTTGAAAAGCTGGGCAGGATGCCGGACCCGGAAGGAGATAAGACATGAGATACGAAGAACTGACCATAGAGGGGCGCAATGCCGTGCTGGAGGCATTCCGGTCCGGCAAGACCATCGACAAGCTGTTCGTGCTGGACGGCTGCCAGGACGGTCCGGTGCGCACCATCCTGAGGGAAGCCAGGAAATACGATACCATCATCAACTACGTGCCAAAGGAAAGGCTGGACCAGATATCCGAGACAGGAAAGCATCAGGGTGTGATCGCCTATGCGGCAGCCTATGAGTACGCCGAGGTGGAGGATATGCTGAAAGCGGCAGAGGAAAAGGGAGAGCCGCCCTTCCTTATACTGTTAGACGGCATAGAGGATCCCCACAACCTGGGAGCCATCATCCGTACGGCCAACTTGGCAGGGGCCCACGGCGTCATTATTCCCAAACGCCGTGCCGTGGGACTGACAGCCACCGTGGCAAAGACATCGGCAGGAGCCTTAAACTATACGCCGGTAGCCAAGGTCACAAATCTGACGGCCACCATGGAAGATTTGAAGAAAAAGGGCATGTGGTTTGTCTGCGCCGACATGGGCGGAGAACTCATGTATAAGATGAACCTGAAAGGTTCCATCGGACTGGTGGTGGGAAATGAGGGGGAAGGGGTCGGCAAGCTAGTGCGCGAGCACTGTGATATGGTTGCGTCCATTCCCATGAAGGGGGATATTGATTCCCTGAACGCATCGGTTGCGGCAGGCGTGCTGGCCTATGAGATTGTAAGGCAGCGCCTGGAGGTGTAGTCCTTTTAGAGAAAAAGGAGTGATAACGATATGAAGACAGCATATAAACCTGTTGTAAAGCTTGCAGCGGCAGCGGCAGCGGCTTTTTTTGCCGTCAGCAGTATCCAGGTACCGGTGACGGCCCTGGCCTACACAAAGCCTGCCGGAAGTCATGTACTGACTCCCATTGCTTCCGGAGTCACTACATACAGCAATGAGAAGGCTACCCTGGACGCATCCAATGTGTCGGAGGGGTATATTATGGTAAAGTACACGGGAAGCGTGGGCAAGATTAAGGTCCAGATTACAAAAAGCGGTTCCGAGACATATACATATGATTTGAGCAGCAGCGGCGTATACGAGGTGTTCCCTCTGTCTGAGGGCAGCGGCAGCTACTCGGTGAAGGTGTTTGAAAATATCCAGGGAAACCAGTATTCCCAGGCCTTCAGCCAGAATGTAAATGCCACTATAACCAACCAGTTCGGACCATTCCTGTACCCCAACCAGTATGTGAATTTCAATGCTGCCAGCGCAGCGGTGCAGACAGGCGCATCCGTGGCTGCCAGCGCAACGGACCAGTTGGAAGTGGTGTCCAACGTATATAACTATGTAATCAACAATGTCACCTATGATACGGCCAAGGCAAGTTCGGTCCAGTCCGGCTATCTGCCCAATGTGGATGTGGTTCTGGCGCAGAAAAAGGGAATCTGTTTTGACTACGCGGCCCTTATGACAGCCATGCTCAGATCCCAGGACATTCCTACCAAGCTGGTAGTGGGCTATACGGGGAATCTGTATCATGCATGGATTAATGTATATCTGGAAGGCCAGGGATGGGTGGATAATATCATCTACTTTGACGGCAACAGCTGGAAACTGATGGACCCCACCTTTGCGTCCTCCAGCGGTCAGAGCCAGGAAATCATGCAGTACATTGGAAACGGCTCTAACTACAGGGCAAAATACAGCTATTAAGGGGAGGCAAAAGAGATGGCGAAAAAGGGAGAGGCTTATTACAGGTATTCCTATGAGGAGCTGTCGGCATTCTGTCTGCAGATATCTCTGCTGCTGGAAGCAGCTGTTCCGTTAGAGGAAGGGCTGGCCATTATGGCTGAGGATGCAGCCTCGCAGGGCGAGAAGGATATGCTTTTGTATATGGCAGAGGGCGTGGAGCTGGGAGATCCCTTCTTCAAAGTTATGGAGGATACGGGTGTATTCCCGGCTTATGTGGTGCGTATGGCCAAGCTGGGACAGCAGACAGGAACCATGGACCAGATGATGAAATCGCTGTCCGATTACTATGAGAAGGAATACCGGCTCCTGCGGGCCATAAAGAATGCGGTCACATATCCTGTGATGATGGTGGTAATGCTTTTGGTGGTCCTCTTTGTGCTGTTTTCCAAGGTCATGCCCGTGTTCAACAAGGTATATGAGCAGCTGGGGGCCCAGATGCCGCCTGTGGCAGCCTCGGCCATGAGGCTGGGAGGCTGGTTAAGCGGCGCAGCCCTTATTGCGGGGGCTGTGCTGGCCCTGGCATTGTGCGGGATCTGGACAGCCTCCAAATTCGGCAAACGCTTTGCCCTGGTGGAGCGCTTTGTGAATTTTGTGAAGGGACGCAGTAAGATTGCCCTGGCAGTGGCCAACCGGCGATTTACTGCTGTGCTGGCCCTGACCTTAAAGAGCGGTATGGAGCTGGAAAAGGGGATGGACCTGGCAAAGGAGCTGGTTGAGAATGAAAGCGTGGCAGTCCGCATCGGGAAATGCTCGGAACAGCTCCAGGTGGGTGAGAGCTACTACCAGGCCATGAAGGATACCGGCCTGTTTTCCGGTTTTTATGTACAAATGATTAAAGTAGGAACCAGAAGCGGCCACCTGGACAGCGTTATGGATGAGATATCCCAGGATTATGAGGAGATGGCTGATACTGCCATTGATGATATGATTGCCAGGTTTGAACCGACCATTGTGGCAGTCCTGGCTGTATCAGTGGGACTTGTCCTTTTGTCTGTCATGCTTCCTCTGGTGGGCGTATTGTCCGCTATCGGATAACAGTTAGGAGGCAGTAAATGAAGGTTAAGTCTGAGAAAAAAGAGAAGAGCCAGGCACTGGGTTACATACTGTCCCTGGCAGCCATGGCGGCCATGGTGGCACTATTTGCTGCCGCTGTGCTGAATTTTTCGGGCAGGACAGGCGCAAGGGAGGAGGAGACTCTCAGAAAGGCAGTGGCAAGGGCTTCGGTCCAGTGCTATGCCATTGAGGGCCGTTATCCGCCCAGCGTGGAATATCTGGAGGAGAATTACGCGGTCCAGATTAACAGAAAGAAATACAATGTGTTTTACGATGGTTTCGCGTCCAATGTGATGCCGGAAATAACCATCATACCCATAGACGAGTAGGGGGCATACAGTTATGAATCGGAAAACAGACAAAAAGGGGAATGCCGTTAGCGTGCTTTTTACCATGCTGTTGTTTCTGGTATTTGTGCTGTGTGCCCTTTTCACAGTGCTGATTGGCAGCCGGGTATATGAAAATATCAATGTGCGCAGCGATGCCAATTATACAGGCAACACAGCCCTCAGCTACATTGCCAACAAGGTGCGCCAGGGCGACCGGGCCGGGATGGTAAATGTGGCGGATGTGGATGGGATCCAGGTGCTGGAGATGAAACAGGAGATTGGGGATTCAGAATACGTCACATGGATTTACTGGGACGATGGAAGCATCCGGGAACTGTTTACAGACACCTCCAGCGGTCTGGGGCTTGCGGACGGTCTGGAGATTTTAGAATGCCAGGGCCTGAAGTTTTCTAAGGACGGCAGGCTGCTGCGTATAGAGACCGTGGGAGAGGGCGGCGGAAGCCTGGAGCTTTCTCTGCGGAGCGGAGGACTTGAGACGGATGAATAGAAAAAGCGGGTCCGGTTCAGGGCCATTTTTAATGGAAATGCTGGTGGTGGTGGGGTTTTTCATCATCTGCGCCAGTATCTGTGTTCTGGTGTTTGTGAAGGCTGACAACATAAGCAAAGATGCCCGGGACATAAATCAGGCGGTGCTTAAGGCGCAGAGTCTGGCAGAAGAGCTTAAGGCGGGGCAGGCTCTGCGGTGGTCAGAGATGCTGCCGGACCGAAACATATGGGAACACCTGGCAGATGCCGATGAGGGAAACCAGGAACAGGTTCAGTGGAACCAGGAGCTGGTACAGAGCGAAGGCTACGAAGGAATCCATACCATGTACTGGAACAGCAGCTGGGAGGAAACTGAACCTGACAGTGAACCCGCCTTTTTGGGGGTCATATACACCGGAACAGTGGATAAGATGGAGCGGGCAGACATACTTATCATGCGCTACGGCAGAGGGGCCAATAAGGGAAAGATGCTGTACCGGCTGCAGACAGAGACCTATGCCGGCCCCTAAAACTGTGTACCGCCGTATTTAGGGAAAATGAAACACGGAAAGGAAAGACAGATGGCAGGAGAGGCATCCAGGAATAAAGTGAATATAGGGGCGTCGTCCCTGATTCTTATTTTCATCGTTCTGTGCATGGCAACCTTTGGACTGCTGTCCTTAAGCAGCGCCCAGGGCGATTTAAAGCTGGCCGGGCGCAATGGGGAGGCGGTCCAGGCTTATTATGAGGCGGACAGCAGGGGGCAGCAGTGGCTTAAGGAAATGGACCAGGTCCTGACAGAGGAAATGGGGGAGGGAAAGGATTCCACCCAGTGCAGCCTGGATATCAAGGACAGGCTGGGAGAGCTTTACAACAGGGAAAACGGCCTTATTTCCACGGACATCCCTATGGACAGGGGACAGTCTCTGCGCATCGAGCTGGTTCTCATGTGCGGGGAAAAGCATTACGATATAAAGTCATGGTATGTATATGCCAGTGATGAGTATGAAATAGATAATTCTATGCCTGTGTGGGGCGGAGCAGCCCCGTCCCAGGAATAAAACAGAGGCAAAAGGAGCAAAACAGATGAATGTGATGGAATTGCTTACATCGGCCGTGGAGAAGAATGCGGCTGACATATTTCTTATACCAGGCATGCCCTTCTCCTATAAGATTGGCGGCCGGATTATCTATCAGGGTGACAACCGGATCATGCCCGATGAGATGGACAAGATGATTACCGAGATATACGGCCTGGCAAAGAACCGGGGCATGGATAAGGTCCAGTCCCACGGAGATGATGATTTTTCCTTTGCCATACCGGGGGTATCGCGTTTCAGGGCCAGTGTGTTCCGCCAGAGGGGCTCCCTGGCAGGAATCATCCGGGTGGTGCGTTTTGAGCTGCCGGATGCCGGACAGCTCCATCTGCCGGACAGCATCATCGGCGTATCCAGGCTTACCAAGGGAATGGTCCTGGTGACCGGACCCGCAGGCAGCGGTAAGAGCACAACCCTGGCCTGTATTATTGACGAAATTAACAGCACCAGAAACGCCCATGTCATCACACTGGAGGACCCCATCGAATACCTGCACAGGCATAAACAGAGCGTGGTGACCCAGAGGGAGATTGTTACGGATACGGACAGCTACGTCACAGGCCTGAGGGCATCCCTGCGCCAGGCGCCGGATGTTATTCTGTTAGGTGAAATGAGAGATTATGAGACGATCAGCATAGCCATGACAGCAGCGGAGACAGGGCACCTGATTCTCTCCACCCTTCATACTGTGGGAGCAGCCAATACCATTGACCGTGTGATCGATGCATTTCCGCCAAACCAGCAGCAGCAGATAAGGACCCAGCTGGCCATGGTGCTGGATGCGGTTATATCCCAGCAGCTCATACCTACAGTAGACGGCGGGGTGCAGCCAGCCTTTGAAATTATGTTTTTAAACAATGCAATCCGCAATATGATACGGGAATCCAAGATTCACCAGATAGACGGAATCATTGCCACCTCCCAGGAGGAAGGTATGATATCCATGGATAACAGCCTTATTAAATTATACCGTGACGGAGTGATTTCACGTGAAAATGCGATAGCTTACAGCAGCAACAGCGAGTTAATGGAAAAGAAACTGGCCAGGTAGCCGCCGGACCTGCCGGAGGTCCTGGAAAAACCAATTGGGAATCCTGCCGGAATAAGACGCAGGTTTTCCAGATATACTAAGGTTATGAACAGCAGACCGGGACGGTGGGAAAGGAGCAGCACGTGAGAGCAGATAAGAGGAAAGTGGTAATCGTAGGAACTGGAATGGTGGGCATGAGCTATGCCTATTGCCTTCTGAATCAATCGGTGTGTGATGAGCTGGTGCTCATTGATGTAAATAAGAAAAGGGCCGAGGGGGAGGCAATGGATTTAAACCATGGCCTGGCATTTGCCAATTCCAGCATGACAATATATGCAGGGGAGTATGACGACTGCAGTGACGCGGATATTGTGGTCATATGTGCCGGCGTGGCCCAGAAGCAGGGTGAAACCCGGCTGGATCTTCTGAAAAGGAATGCTGAGGTGTTCCGCTCCATCATTGAGCCGGTTACCTCATCGGGCTTTAACGGACTGTTTCTGGTGGCAACCAATCCGGTTGATATCATGACCAGGATAACCTGTACCCTGTCAGGCTTTAATCCGAGACGGGTACTGGGAACAGGAACAGCCCTGGACACAGCCAGGCTCAGATACCTGTTAGGCGATTATCTGAAGGCGGATCCCAGAAATGTCCATGCCTATGTCATGGGAGAGCATGGGGACAGCGAGTTTGTGCCGTGGAGCCAGGCGCTGCTGGCCACCAAGCCCATACTGGAACTGTGCGGAGAAAACGGGGAAGCGGTATGCCGGCAGCGGTTTGATGAAATCGAGGAAGAGGTCCGCACGGCCGCTTACAAAATCATAGAGGCCAAGAGTGCCACTTATTATGGCATTGGCATGGCCCTTACCAGAATAACCAAGGCCATTCTGGGGGATGAGCACAGCGTACTTACCGTATCCGCCATGCTGCGGGGAGAGTACGGTCAGATGGACGTATTTGCCGGAGTTCCCTGTATTATCAACCAGAACGGGGTACAGAGGGTCCTTCCCCTGTCCCTGACACCGGAGGAGCTGGAGAAGCTGGGCCGCTCCTGTGATACGCTGCGTGAAGGATATGACGGGATTTTCTGATATATGGAAAAGGGTTGATTGGGGATTCGATTTTTTTAGAATCTTTTGGGAAGCCGCCGCACAGACTGCTGCTCATGATTGCCGGGAAGGCTTGCGGGAGCAGCGGTTTGTACTGGCGGGGATAGAAGGTAAGAAAGAGAAGGCAAGAAAGAACCGTTGGTGAATTGTTTGAAAAAATTGAAAATTATTGTTGACAAAACCATACGGACATGATAATATATACAAGGTTCGCGAGAGCGCACCAAAACAGAATAAGCTGCTGTGGCTCAGTCGGTAGAGCGTCGCATTGGTAGTGCGGAGGTCACGGGTCCGATTCCCGTCAGCAGCTTTTCCATAAAACCTTGTAGATACGGGAAAAACAACGTATTTACAAGGTTTTTTCATGTTTTTAAACATCACTTCCTCTGCCTATAACGGAGGATTATATTATATTTTTTATGATATATGCAACACGATGCAACACGAAAAATATGCTATTTTATTACATGCTGTTCAACTTTTCAAAGTGCTTATTAATTTTTTTATTTTGCCGGACGGTTTCAGAGTCAATCGCATTTCTGTATACGGTTTTCATAATATTGTCGCTGGCCCATCCTCCCCGCTGCAAAATATATTGGTCCGGTATCCCTATAGCGTGCATAATGGATGCAGCATAATGCCGTAGGTCGTGAAAGCGGAAATGGGGTATATCAATCTTTTTGAGTACTCGTCCGAATCGGTGTGTGATGTAATCCGGGTTCATGTCAACCAGCTTTCCTTTTTTTTCAGATATCCGGTCAATTACAAATGCTGGCATTTCTACATCCCTTGTACTGTCATCTGTCTTTGGCTGTTTGATATACCATTGATTGTCTGGCCCCTTGACCATATTATCTCTTACATGGATAATTTTACCATCCACGTCCTTATCGGTTAGAGCGCTTATTTCCCCTCTTCTAAGTGGACCAAACGCAGCCAGCAATACGGCTATCTCTAAATCAGTGCCTTTGATAGCGTCCAGCAACTTTTTAATATCATTGTCATTGGGGCAATATAAGTTAGGACGTTTTTTTTGAGGCAGCTTAACGTTTAAAGTTAATTCGGGTGCAAACATTTCCAGCGTTGGAGATAACAGACCATAGGCATTTCTTACCGTCTTTGGAGATAGTTTTTTTGCAGCTAAATTACTTACCCATATTTGCACAGATGGACTTGTCAGTTCTGAAAGCTTTTTTTGGCCAAATGCGCCGCCGAAATACTGTCTTTGCATACCAATATACCCTCTAAGCGTAGAAGGGCTTAAAACGCCTTTCTTGACGTTTAAATAACGTTCAATAGCTTGGTTCACTGTTATATCTTCGTCCTCGTCCTTATCCGGTTCATTGTATTGCTCTATGGGCTTATCTTTCATATCTAATTTCCATCGAGTAGCCATTTCCTTTGCTTCCTTGCGTGATGGAGCAACAAAGCTTTTGTAATGCCGCTTGCCTTTATCATCTGTATACAGATATACTTGCACTCGGACATTTCCAGACGGCAGTACTCCTTTTTTCTTTTTCGGGGCTTTTGTAGTCATTTCTCTTTCCTCCTTCATTGATTTTCCTAAAAATAGGTATAAAAAATACAGCTCCGCAAATGTCTTGCAAAGCCGCCCCGAAGATGGTACAATATAGGTGCGAATTATAGTGCATATCTTCGGGTATGTAAGCCGGTTCCTGTTGGCGCAGGGGCCGGTTCATTTTGTTATTGAAAAATTTCCGTGTTTGATATATAATATACTTAACAAGACAGCCAGTAAGGGAGGTTAAGGCTCCCCGCCCTGGCAAAAACATTTAGCTAAGAAATAGCCGCCTAATCTTTACCAGAGAGCAGGGCGGCTATTTCTTATGTGTGTAAGTCAGGATTGCAACGATTAGTAATGCCACGGATGTAATTAACTGCAATTCCTCATATGTACTCATAAGCATCCCCTCCTGTCAAGACTCAGGACGGGTGCCGCAGCCGCCCTACCAGCTGCCCGGGTAAGTATATTATATTATCAAAGTTCTTTGTGATTAGGAAACACGGGCGTGCCTGATTACTCGTATCCTGATATGTACTTTCCTGGAAAAAACGCCCAGCGCAATTTTGCTCTCGGCTAATTGCCCTACATACCTTTTGATATTACGCAATGTGTCCCATGTCGAAACATAAGTTAATTAATAGATTATAGGAAAGCCATTTGAATCCGTAAGGGTTCCGGTTATTTTTAATTTGAACAAGTCAATTAGTATACCAATATAACATAGGCCAATGGTAAATGTAAATAAAAGTCCCTTTTTGAAATTTCCAATGTAAAACTGATATAATCCAGAACATAAAATGGGAATAAGTGATAATCCTATAATAAAATCACTTTTCGCCATTCCTCCAATCAAAGCCAGTGGAATAGCAATAAATGGTATTGACATAAGTTTAATAACTACCTTTTTCTTTTTTGGGCTGGCTACTGTATTTATTCCCTTTAAACCTTCTTTGATTCCTGCCCCTAAATCCTTCCCATATTCCGTTGCATCAATTTTCATATTCGTTTGCTCCTCCTTTGCATTTTATTAAAACGCCTGGGCGTTTTACATTATTTGAATCATAAACAAAATCCAGATATCCACCACCTACGCCAATTTGAAAATAGCAATACTCAATTTTTTTTAAATCTGAGTAAAAAATTTTTGTAGAATTACCAAACAAGTCTATAATTTTGGAATCCTTTTTACCTACAAATAACTCTTGCGAAGCGCCCTTAATACTCATGAACATCCACCGTGATGTGCATCAGACTCAATAACCATCCCTGTGATTCAATTAGAATCTTTATACTGTTCCATCTCTTCTTGATGTTCAATATAGGCATTACACATTTTTGCATATTGTTCTACATCAAACTTTTTTCTTTCTTCAAATCTTTTTCTGGTTAATTGTTCATTAGCAGTAATTTTTTCCAGGTCCTTTGATGGACAAAATTCTGGCCCTAGACATCCATTTTTTTCATAAGATACCAATTTATTCAATTCTATTTTAATCTCATTCAATGAAGTTTCAAATATATCTTCATCTTTGGTGGTGTTTACGATTTCAGCCAATGTTTTTATATGTTCTAAAATTTTTTCTGGTAATTCATAGATTTCTTTTTTAGCCCACTTACAATATATAAATATAGATAAGAAAATCACAAACAATATTATAGGTCCATAACCAAATAAATAAAAGAAATTCTGAATACAGTATAATATTAAAAATATTATAAGTAAAATTGATACCCCACCTAAAATACCTTTTATTATTTCTTTAGACATATCATTTTTATATGTTTTTATTTTTCTGCTACTTTTAAATGGATAGGCCATTAACCTAAAAGGAAAACTATATAAATTATAAAACAGTCGAAATGGTAGCAATAATATACGTTTCCTTTTTTCCTTTCTCTTATACGAACTTCTTACCCACATGCGTTTTATATAATGGTATTGACTGGGACGCATAGGCTATCTCCATTCTTTAAAATCAAAAAGCTTTTCTCTGTATCCTGTTAGACTAGCAAGCTGTTCTTTGTTTAATCCTGGATTTTCAACAATAATTTTATCTGATATTAATAGTTCAGCAGCAAATATATTGGCCTCTTTTTCCGGTTTAGCAAGATTAAATAAAGTACCACCAAAAAACATGCATTCACTTCCTTTATGTAATATTCCATGACCAACTTCGTGAGCTAAGACTATATCAATGTATTTTTTATCTGTTATTCTCGAATTAATACATATGCATGGTACTCCTTCATACTCGATGTAGTAACCTGAATATTTCCCCAAGTCATTTTTTTGTATAATCATGTCTAAATAGTCTGCAATTTCAAATGGATTTCTGGTATTGTATTTTTCGACCAGTTTCAAAACGGTATCTTTAATAATCTCCAAATTGCTACTCTCCAAAGCCATCATGCTTTTTTTTGATAATAGCTGCCCTGCAAAGTGATAATAGCGAGTCTCTTAATAATTTGTCCTCATCTTCATCCCCTGAATAATCCTCTCCATTAAACCTCAGGACAACTGTTTCTTTGTTCCTTATGCGGTCCATAATTTTGTCAACATCAGTAATAACATTAAGCTCTTCTGATTCAGAAAGAGTGGGCTTCTTTGCTTCTGGGGATTCCTCCTTCCCAGTCATTAGATAGTCAATAGTGACTCCAAAGTAATTTGCAATTATTCTTCCTATTTCTGGCCCCACAAGCGAATGCTTTTTTTTCCAAGTGTAGATTGTTGATTGGGATACGCCTGTGTCTTTACAGAATTTATAAGCCGTTATCCCAAACTTTTTCAGAAGTAGTTCAAAAACTTCGTACATTGTTACCCCTTTCTTTGTATTTTAAAAATACATCGAAAAAACACAATAAAAAGTATTGACTACCTCGGTGTATAGTGGTATAGTATATCTATACAGCGGTAGAACGATGTAAAATCAATGCCATTGTATTGGTTTAGTGATGTACCTCGTCTGGTAAACTTAGTATATCACTAAACCGAAGTAAACGCAAGTATTATTTAGGAGGTGAGGCTAATATTCAAAAAAATTATTGAGCATTACAGGAATATGAGCAGAGAACAGCGGAAAGAGTGCATACAAACCTCGGTCATAGCTGCTGTGACAACCATTGTAATACGTTTATTACTATATTGGTTAGGATGGTCACAATTATAGGACAAAGTACAGAATCAAACCTATGTTCCGAATGATAATTGATGTACTCATATCCAATGCTATGAACTCTGTAGTATTCCGTAGGACGTGGGCGTCCGTTTTCGGTTAGGATGTTTTCAATTAAAGATTTTTTGACGAGAACTTTGTAATGCTTGTGAGAATCTATATCAATTATACGAACCCGTTTTCTGATTCTGATATGGGTCAATGCAATTTTATCGCAAAAAGAAATATGAATTGTACTTACATCAATAGCCATATGGTAAACCTCGTTTTTATCTGATTATATGGCTAAACCATGCAAAACGCAAGAAAGGAAGTGATAAATTGTCGAAAATGTATACCTGCGAACAGGTAGCTGATAGATACGCTGTACAGGTCATTACTGTATGGGATTGGATTCGAAAAAAGAAACTATCAGCAATCAAGATTGGTAGGGAGTACCGTATAAGTGAAGATGATATAAAAGCGTTTGAGGATTCTCGGCGCACTACCAACAGTATTTCTTAGAGTAGGAGGTGATATAGATTGGAAAAAACAAATATATCAAAAATTATTGAATCTCTTTCTGGATTAAAACACCATGAGTGGAAGTCGATTGAATCGGCGGTAAATCGTGAATTTGACGCCATGTCAAACCGACTTGAACTCACGGATGTATCGAAGATTCAGAAAATGGTTCTCAACGAAATTATTCATTGACAATCTGAATCATTGACGGATGGATTCGATAAGTTTTTTCTTGATAAAAGATATTTACATGGTCATATTTACATAAATCTTGAACTTGCTCTTTGAAATATGTAATTGGCTCTGTTTCATCTATGAGTCCATCTGATGTGATGTCAGTCCAGTTTCCTAAAAGATTAGCATAAATGCGGTGCATAAAATCACTCCTTTCTATGTACTCGGCGCGGCAACGCCTGTACTTAAATTATAAAGGAGAGGGGTAGGAATGACAAGATTAAAGGAGGAAACATGGAAGAAATAATAAAATCGTATAAAGGTTTTAACAAGGATATGACCTGCAAAGATAAACAATATGAAGTAGGAAAGGATTACGAGGAAGATAAAGCCGTGGCTTGTGAATGCGGAATGCATGCGTGCGAATACCCACTTGATTGTTTTAAATATTATCCACCATCAAAATCTGTGTATTGTGAGGTAGAGCAGAGTGGAGATATAAGCAGACACGATGATGATAGTAAAATTGCATCAACAAAGATGCACATTGGTGCGCAACTGAATATTGCTGGAGTTGTAAATGCAGCAATCAAATATACCAAAGAAAAGGTTAAAACAACTTGTATAGAATCTAAAGCAGCAACAGCCGGGGGCTGCGGAGCAGCAACAGCCGGGTACCGCGGAGCAGCAACAAGTCGTGGAAAATCATCAACAGGCGAAAACGGATTATCTGTTGCAAGAGGAAACGGGGTAAAAGCAAAAGGAGGGATAGGTTCGATTTTGGTTATTGCAGAAGAAGAAAATAGCTGTAAAATTTCCAACTGGAAAGCAGTAGTTGTTGATGGAGTAAACATCAAAGCAGATACATGGTATATGCTTAAAGATGGGGAACTCATAGAAGCGGAAGATTAGATTTATAAAATGCCCCGGCGGTGCAGCGAACACCAACCGGAGCCGTAACCACATTAACGAGCCTAATGCGGATACAGGAATATTTTACCATTAACTCCTGTATTACGCAAGCACAGGAGGAAAATATTTATGAACATTGAAAACCAGAAGGACAAGCCAACATGGGAAGGGCTGGAGCAGTATTTTGCGGTGGAGGTTATCGAGCAGAGCAAGAGGAATGCAAAGCATTGGTTTATAGCGTTCCTGGTAACGCTGGCGGCGCTGATAGGCACCAATGCTGCATGGCTTTATACCGCGGGTACATATGACTATGTTTCCCAGGATGGCACTGGACTGAACAACATCAATACAGGAACACAAGGAGACTTAGAGAATGGGACAGAGAGCCAGGATTAAGAAGAACGGCAAAAGCCGGGGAATCAAGAGGAAGAGAAGGAGATAAACGATGTACATCAATCCATTTTTAGCAGGAGTAGTTTGCACTGTTTTTGCAGAGATACTAATAATTATAGCAATAGCGCTTTACCAGTATTTTAAGAGTTAATGGCGGTGTGTGGTACACAGGCCCAGGTTCGATTCCTGGCATAACCATGGTGGAAAGTAAGAGGGTGCCGGTTCGACTCCGGCCGCCGCCAACTTAGGACTTGGAGGATGATATGAGAGGCAAGAAATGCTGGAAGTGTAAGTATTGGACTAAGTATTATAATTCCAATCAGTATTTTTGTAAGCGTGGATATTGTAGAAAATAGTTTAAAGGAGGAATACATGAGATCACTGTTATCGACGCCTGCATTGAATGAAAAGATTTGTAATATGAAGGACCGGAGAGAGAAAGATAATACATGGAGTGCAGATGACGAGCAGATACTAGCTTTTCTTGTCGAACTTCATATATTGCGAATTTCTAGGGCTCATGCAGACAGCGAATCAAAGGGAATCACAGAAAAAATATATAAATTACACGATGAAATGCAGGACGAGAGAGGTTTATTAATTCGTTAGACTGAAATTAAGGAGGAAGTGGAGTGAAATCTAAGAAGCCGTCAGAATGGCAAAAGGACAGTATCCGGTTGCTGATAGAAGAAGCCAAAATAAGAAATAACTTTGATGATAATGAGCTGGCCTTGTATTTGGGTTTTTGTACAAGCTCGTTTAGAGAGCGTAAAGCCAACCCTCAAAAACTGACAATAGAAAAATTACAGATACTTCTGCAATTGACCGGGAAGGAGATGAAATTTGTTGAAACAGCTTGAATACATACCTGTTGGTAAAACACACTTAAGCCCGCGGCAGAAAGACCGTATGATTATTCGCGGTTTAACCGCTGCGGTGATGGTCTTAAGCGGATTGCTGGTGATATGCGTGGCGGTGATATTATGAGCCGCCGCCGGAATGGCACCAACCGGGCCGGAGCAATGGTGAATGCAAGCCGGTACACCGGATATGGTAAGCCAATAAAAAGGGTCGTCAGCTTGACAGAGCTAAACGACCGGATACAAAAAATAACTCAGTTTGATTATATCAGAGATTATGGAGGTTTGCAAGATGGAAGAAAGAACAATTGAAATTTCTGCCAATGAATATAGAAAGCTTATTGAGCTTGAAGGTCGGGTAAATGCAGCTTTGATTTTTTTGGATAACGATGAATATGCCAGTCGTAATGTGCTGGTAGGTATTTTGAGAGGTGTACCGGTTAAAGTTCCTAAGGATAAAACACATAATGAATAATTCTAAATGTGATTCTTGCGGATGTTTTCTTGACCCGGAACATTGGAAAGAATGTGATAAATGCCATCAGAGAGAACTTAAGCGAGTGAAAAAGGTAGAAAGAATGCAGGAGCCTATCAAATCAGAGGGTCAGAATTACACTTTATATTCAGATGGAGGACAAGTAGATGAACTTATATGAAATTGATACAGAAATATTGGGTTGCGTTGACATGGAAACAGGGGAAATCATAGACGATGGACGTCTGGACCGACTCCAGATGGAAAAGGAAAAGAAGATTGAGAATATAGCTTGCTGGTACAAAAATCTCAAAGCGGAGGAGGGTGCCATTGATTCTGAAATTAAAAATCTAAATGCAAGAAAAGTAGCCGCAGGTAATCAGGCCGAACGGCTTAAGGAATACTTATCTGGATATCTTGACGGTGAGAAGTTCAAAACGGCGAGAATTTCAATATCTTACCGTAAATCAGAATCGGTTGTGATTGAGGATACATCTAATATCCCTACAGAATACCTTGTTACCAAGGAGCCGGAACCGAGCAAAACCAAAATTAAAGAAGCCATAAAAGGAGGTCTTACAGTTCCAGGGGCGCATATTGAACAGAAACAGAATATACAGATTAAGTAGGTGTTGTGTATGGAAAATCTTGACTTATACCAAAAGGTCCGTTCTGTCCCAGATAGCGCCAAGAAAACCATTAAGGGAGGCCGTACAAGCGGTATGACCGATATTAACCCCATGTGGCGCATAAAAGTCCTTACTGAGCAGTTCGGGCCATGTGGGATAGGATGGTACTACATCCCAACAAATAAGTGGTTGGAAACAGCGGGTAATGAGATAGCAGCTTTCGTTGATATCGAGTTATATATAAAGGTTGATGGGGAGTGGTCTAAACCAATCTCTGGGAACGGCGGGAGTATGTTTGCATCAAAGGAAAAGTCTGGAATATATGTATCTGACGAATGTTACAAGATGGCAACCACAGATGCTATATCGGTAGCGTGTAAACAGCTTGGGATTGGCGCGGATGTGTATTGGGGTTCAGACCGGACTAAATACAGCAACGAACAAATTCCAGAATCAAAAAGTGAAAAGAGTATTTCAAAAGAAAAGAAGCTAACCGAGGAACAGGTAAATGATTTGATAGCAGAGTGTGATAGGACTGGTAAACATTGGAGGGTCATCTGCTCTCTGTATGCTGTAGAAAAATTTAGTGATATGGTTGAATCTCAGTATAGAGATTGTATTAAAAGGTTCAAGTCCACCCCGGACAAACCCTCTAACGATAATCCTGCCCCTCCAGATAATATGCAGGATAGTGGACTTCCCTGGAATTAAAGAGGTGATTATATGCATGAGTCAGCGGATATAACAGCATACAAGCTGGTTCCTGAGGGGACATATTTGCAGATATTTATTCCTGGGAAGAATCTCATGGAACCGATTATTGAGAAGCACATGAATAGTTGCAGCATATGGCTTGATGATGGCAGACACATCAGTTCAGACCAGCGCCGAAAGATTTATGCCACGGTCAATGATATATCGGCTTATTCCGGGAATGTGCCGGAGGTCGAGAAAGAGTGGCTTAAGTATTTACATATCAACCGGACCGGATGCGGATACTTTTCTCTGTCTGATTGCTCTATGGATACTGCCAGGGAATTTATTAATACCATGCTGGATTATGCATTGGAACAAGGAATACCGCTGCTGGATTTTGCCCTTAACCGTACCGATGATATAGGACATTACCTGTATGCGTGTTTAAAGCTTCGTAAGTGTGCTATATGCGGTCGAGATGGAGAGATACACCATGTAGATACTATCGGCATGGGTAATGACCGGAGGAAGGTTGATGATTCGGAGTACCGGAAAATATGCTTATGCCGGCAGCACCATACAGAAGCGCATAGCATTGGTATGACAGCGTTTGAGGACAGATATAAGGTGTACGGAATCAAGTTTGATAACTGATATATTGAGAAGAAAAGGATGGAAAAAAAACATATGGCAACTATTTTAGATGCATTTGCAAAAGAGGATAGAGTGGAAGTGACTTTTTCGGATTTTTATAGAATCATGCGAGAGAGCACAAAATCAGAACTAGTGATGAATGCAATAAACTGTAACGTGCCTCATCGATACATACGAGAGATGGTCACTGGTAAGTCTGAGGCCCCAGGGCAGTCTTAAAGTTAATACTGATATTTTGGTATCTATTCCCCTTGCGGGATGATACATACAACGGAAATGAGTACTGGTCAGAATGCTGATATGTCATGATATACTTTCTGACCCTGGGCCGGGACCTATCAAACCTCCTTTACCCGGCCCGAAAGGAGGGATTATTTGAAGAATAAGCGAATTGTTAGTGAAGATGTTCAAGCAAGGGTATATAATGCGCTACTTGTAGGTAAAGAGAATGCATTGAACAGAGATGAACTGGTATCCAAGATAGGGGAATCGGATAGAGATATACGAACCGCCATTGAGATATTAAGGCACGATAAAGTGATTCTTACATTGCCAACAGGGAAAGGTTACTATATACCCCGTGACGATGCACAGGGACGGCAAGAAACAGAGAAATGGCTTGTCAGCCAGAATAATAGGACTAAGAGTATAAAGGCAGCAGAACGTGGCGCACAGCTGTTTATAAGCCGGAATAAGAAAAAAGATAAAGGTATTCCCGGTCAGATTAGTATGTTTGGAGCTGGGTTATGAGAGATAGTGTTGTATTTTATCGCAGCTTCTGGGAAGCCATTAAGCAGCTGCCGGAAAAAGAAAGATTGGAATCTCTTACAGCAATCTTAGAATATGGACTTGATGAAATAGAACCTAAATCGGCAGGTGTTGCATCGGCAATGTTTTTAATGGCAAAACCACAAATTGATGCGAATAATCGCAGATACCAAAACGGAACTAAGGGTGGTAGGCCAGTAACCAAACCAGAACCAAACAATAACCTAGAATCAAATTATAATAAACCAAGTGATAACCAAACCATAACCAAAGCAAAACCTAAGGAAAAGGATAATGTAAAGGAAAAGGATAATGTAAATGATAATAATAAAAAAACATTTACTCCACCTTCGGTGTCGGATGTTTCCGATTATTGCACTTTGAATGGATATGGCATTGACCCAGAGAGTTTTGTTGATTTTTATGCATCAAAGGGATGGATGGTTGGGAAAAACAAGATGAAGGACTGGAAAGCCTCGGTAAGGACCTGGGTACGAAGCCAGCGGCAGGAATCGACCGCCAAAGGCAGTAAAAATCAGTTTCACAATTTTGACCAGCGAGATATGGACTATGATGCATTGATGTTAAAACAGGTAAAAGACTGGGTGGCGGAGGAAGCAAATGAAGGAAATACATAAAAAAATCCTGGTGTTTGTAAAGCAATACATGTTCGAGCATGATTATCCCCCCACAACCAGGGAAATAGGGGATGGGGTTGGTTATACGTCAAGCTCTACTATCTGGGGATATCTGCGAGATATGAAAGAGATAGGGTTAATTGGTTATGTGGATGAATGCCCTAGAACTATAACAATACCAGGAATGCATTACACATGGGATACCAAGGATAACATTCAGGCAAGGGGGAATTGAATTGCCAGATAATAAAACGAAAAATCAATATAGTGAGAATTCGGAACGTCAAAGAATGGCAACGATTAAGGAAATGGAGAAATACCCATCACCTATGACTAAAGCATTTCTTCGACCAGCATATGATAGGACTGAAATATGTCCTGATTTTTCTAGGCGTCCAAGTAATCAAAACACGTATTTAGTTGATTAATAATTTCGGCAAACGCGAGATTATAGAAAGGATTAATCCATGAAATTGAAAGAGCTGGCACACACATTTAATATGAGCGTATCGGACTTGTGTAAGATGATTGGATATACACAGCAGGGCCTTAACCGCATATTAAGGAGCGAACGAGTTGTTTACCCTGAACGCTTCCGGGATGCTCTTTATAAACTGTTGATGATATCAAACGAGATAGAGCAAAAAGAGGTCGATGCAGCTCGGGAGAAGTCACAGAAACGATTTCAGATGTTGGATAAATTGGCAGAGAGTAAGGGTGTGCAGTGGAAACCAAATCAGGAACCATTTGACGATTCGCCAGAAGGAATTTTAAAGAGAGCACACATTTAGGAGATTAAGAAGATGGTTGACGAAAAGATGGTATTGCAATTGTATTGTAGTACAACCGTAAACATAATGAATGCGGGTCACGATATAATTCCATCCACTGTCGTCGCGGATATTTGTGGATGTAGCCTGTATAGAGCACGGAAGATTATTAAGAAATTGGTTGATATGGGCCTATTAGAATCTGCCGGTGAAGGTGGATGGGATGAAGAGCAACCCTATATCATGCGGGGATACAGGTTGACAAGGCAGGGCCGAAAGAGCAAGCAATATGCGAAAGCGCAGTGGGATGAAGCTAAGATATGCTCAAAGTGTTTCGGAGGAGGAAGCCCATATAGTTATTTTAAGGGTTTCAGAAGTAGCACACATTTTGAAAAGGAAGGGCGTAGAAATGGGGACTTATAAACCTTATGAGAGAATGCAAATGTCAGCATTTGGACATTCAAGGATTTATATACACTATGTGGACCTGGGAGAGGAAGTAGTCTTACTCGATTTTGTTAAGGGCGTAATTGCTAACAAGAAGGATCTACTGATTGATCTTAAAAAACTTAAAAAAGTAGAAACAAAGATAAGGATTAACGGACAAGCCGAAACTATATCTATAAACCCGGCAGATATGGTAGCCGACAGTGCTTTAGGTAAGTGTGTTGCACATGATGATAAAGGTTATACGAAATATCAGGCTTCAGACGGACGGTTTGCGTGGGTATCTGACTATGAAAAAAAGGTTTTCGGAACGAAAGCAAGATTTTGGATCCAAAGATATGATATGCCGATACTGGTTACGAATGGGAAAAAGAAACAATTAGGTTTTATTTTGCCCGTCAAAAGAGAGGAGCCAGAGGGGTGATGGATAGAAAATATTTAGCCGTAAGTATCAAGCACTCTGCCGGAACCCGATTCACTTTATGGGGATGGGAAAGGACCAAGGATGAGCAGGAGCGTTGTTTTACTGGATATTTAGGCACCATGGATTATGACAAGTGCGAATTATATAGTCTTGAGGATTTCCAGAAGCATTATGGACATGGTGTTATAAAGTGTGACAAGCCTGTAAAAATGACCATGGATTTGGTGCGGAAATGGGATGAATATGATACCGTGCTGGTAGATTATGAGGAATATAAAGCATTTGTAAGTTAGCAAAATCGTAGCTTATAACACAGCAGCGCATACCGGTACCTGATTCGCAGGACCGTGACTGCGTAAAGATAGCTGGCATGGCTCTGGTGTATGCACAACCAGTAAGACCAGCAGCGGATGTGCCTATGGAGAGATAATGGAGGACCATACGGCCAGGGGTTCCGGTCTGGCGCACATCCACTATATCGTTATTTACAAAATCAATCAAAAACGTAAAGCAGAAGGGAGTGAGACGGCATGACGGTAAAAGAGTATGCCAATAAAATGGGTCTAACGGTCAATGGCCTGTGCGAAGTAACCGGAATGAGCCGGATGGGACTTAACAATATCCTGGTAAAAGGCTGCCGAGCGGAACATTTGTGGAAAAGACGCGAGGCAGTGGATAGGCTGACGGGAGCGATTATGGCAGACTATGAGAAGAAAGTGCGTCAGACCAAACAGGAGTATGTAGAGCGTATGAAACTGTTAGGTATGTTCTATAACGAATAGATTAAATCGTTATTTGAAAAGGAGTGAATCATGAAATGTATACTGAAATATCCAGGAGCCAAGAACCGTATTGCTAACTGGATATGTGAATACATACCATCGCACGACGTTTATTTAGAACCGTACTTCGGTAGCGGGGCGGTGTTTTTTAATAAAGTTCCGGCCAGAATTGAAACACTGAATGACTTAGACGGAAATGTGGTTAACTATTTCAAGGTAGTCAGGGAAAGGCCGAATGAGTTAGCTGTCCAGCTGGAAATGACACCATATAGCCGTGACGAATATTACCGGGCATGTGAATATGATCCAGAGAATTCAGATATTGAGAAAGCCAGAAAGTTTGCGGTACGATGTTGGATGGGATATGGAGCCAGTAACTATTATGTTAGCGGGTTCAGGAGTAGTCAACAATCCAAAAGTCCTTATACCACAAAAGAATGGAGAAACTTGCCGGAGAGGTTATTGGCTGCTGGAGAACGGTTAAAGAATGCACAGATTGAGAATCTACCAGCAATGGAATTGATTAGACGGTATGATACGCCAGATGTCTTTATGTATGTTGACCCACCATATTTACATGGAACACGGAAAAATTATCTTTACCGGTATGAGATGGGGGATGCAGAACATATTGAACTGCTAAAGTTACTCGCAGAACATCCAGGGAAAGTATTGCTATCTGGATATGACAATGACCTATACAACCAGTATCTTCTTGGATGGCGGAAAGCGCAGAAGAAAACGCAAGCAGAAGCAGGCATACCTAGAGTGGAAACATTGTGGATGAATTATGAGATAGGGCAAGCGGAGCTTAAGCTTTAAAATTAACATTTGAAAGGTTAAAGACGTGATAAGACAAGAAATTGAATTTCATCCGATGTCAGAACTGCCTAAAAATTCAGGATATGTATTATTGGCAATTCGACACAATAGTCTTAATGATGTGGTTATGGGACATTGGAGTGTTTTAAGAGGATTTCAATGTGGGATATATCCCGCATCGGCCAATACGGTATTCTGCTATTGGGCATATCCTCCGAAGCATCCAGACGGAGAGGAATGGAAAAAGTAAACTCATTCCGGGAACCAGTTGGGGCTGCGGGCTTCTGTGCAATATGGCGGAGAAATGGAGAGGCTGGTATAAGAAAAAAGCAGCATAATTGCAAATTAGTATTTTCCGGGAAAACCGGAGGAAGCGAGATATAAATGAAAATAACTGAATGTAGCGGTGAAGGTCAAGGGAGTTGTAAGAGATGTTCTGACAATGGAAAATGGAATAGGTATTGGATGTGTTTTTTGTATGAGATAGAGGGGGTTCAAGGTTGCTATTGTCGTGATTGCGTAAAAGATATTAAGAATGAAAATAGTAAGCCAAATTAGGATTTTCAGAAGAAAGGAAAACTATGGATAAAACAAAAATTGATTGGTGTGACAGCACCTGGAATCCGGTCACGGGCTGTTTACATGGTTGTGAATATTGTTATGCAAAGTCGATAGCAAATCGCTTTGGTTGTCATGCAAAAGCGGAAAATAATGTAGAGACGGTTATTCATCCGTGGAAGGATTCAGATAGCGGAAAGGTACTTCCTTACCCGTTTGACTTCTACCCAACTTTTCACAGATATCGCTTGAATGAATATCTGAACAAGAAAGGCAGAAATATATTTGTCTGCTCTATGGCGGATTTGTTTGGGGAGTGGGTGCCAGATTCATGGATTTATGAAGTGTTTGAGGCTTGTGATAAGGCTCCACAGCATAATTATCTGTTCTTGACAAAGAATCCTGGACGCTATGAGAAATTGCTTAACTGCTATATGCCGCCTAATATGTGGTTTGGTTGGTCGCAGACGGGGCCAGCGGGAGCAGATTTTTCTTTCTCAACACACCATTCTGTCCATACTTTCATAAGCATTGAGCCATTATTAAAGCCATTTGAGGAATATCACATAAGAGGTATAGATTGGGTTATCATCGGCGCAGAAACTGGACGCCGTAAAGACAAGGTCGTTCCAAAGTGTGAATGGATAGAGAGTATTGTGGAACAGTGCCAGGCAGAGAGTATTCCAGTGTTTATGAAATCCAGTTTAGCAGAGATATGGGGAAAGCCGTTGATGCAGGAGTTCCCGAAACTGCTTATTCGTGAAAATTAGCAGTTACTAAACGGAGGAACTGGCAGTGGATAAGATATTAAAAACATGCTGGTGGTACATAGTGCTTGCTTTAGTATGGCAAGGTTTGGAGCTATTAATATACCACCAGATACAGCCGAGGGTAGTTGACGACATTATGGGACTTTTGTATTTGCCCTTTATCTACAGGGCAGTAGATTAGGATTTGTGAGGTGAAACAGATGTGTACAAAAATATGTGACTGCAATAATTGTTTTAAAAATAAGACTTGTACGTCTTGCGTTTTACAGTCGGAGGTTATATCAAAGAAAGAAATCGACTGCCAAAGAGACGGGATACAGGGATGTCCGTATAAGGTAAAATTTCCACACAAAAATAAGGAAAACTGATATTTTCAAACATAATAATAAAAAGTAAAGGAACACATTATATGCACAGAATAAAAACTGAGCGGTGGACACCCGCCAAGATGATTCCACCGCTCCCGTAAATACGTCTGAGTATATTATACCTTACTCGGACGTGAAAATCAATACGAATGAGGAGGATATAATTATGAGTACACAGACAATAAAAGCCGAAATCATCAACAATGTACTGGTAGCAATGTCCTTATATATCATGGAGCAGCAGACTCTTACCATTCTGCAAAATGTAATGCAGCAGGAATTGGTTAGGGTGAACATGGAAGAAATAACTACACTTCCAGTAGAAAGAAAAGATGATATAAGTCAACGGAATCAGTACATAATACAGTTATTCCTGATTAAAAAGCGTGATTTAGCAAGAGGAACCAAAGAAAACTATCTTAATTCTATACGAAGATTGCTGACAGAGATAAGCACAAAATCACTGGACCAGATGGACACCACTGATATTGATTGGTATTTATCGCGATATGAAATCAGAAATGTGTCCAGTGGAGGAAAGAAAAACCAGCCTAGCACTTATAATAACGAGCGCCGTTTTTTGTCAGCATTCTTTACATGGATGCGCCTTGAAAAATTAATCACAGACAATCCCGCAGAATCTATCCCAGCTAAGAAAGTACCAATTAAACCGATTGATTACTACAGTCCAGAAGAATCTGCAAGATTAAGGGATGCGTGCAAAAATATCCGCGAGAGGGCCTTGCTGGAGGTACTTCGAAGTACTGGAGCCAGGATAGGGGAGATTGCAGAAATAACTCTGGACCAGATAGACATGAGAACCGGCGATATTTGGATACAGGGAGAGAAAGGCGGAAGATATCGGACTATCTATCTGGATGATGATGCGCGTCATTACTACGGCCTGTATTTGGACAGCAGGAAAGATGATTGTCCATATATGTTCCCACGCTCCAGAAAACCGTATGGAAAGATGACTACTTGTGGATTTCGGGCGATATTGAAAACCATAAGGAAAAGAGCCGGTCTAACATGTCGGGTATATCCGCATAAGTCACGCAAGACGCTGGGAATGAATCTGAAAAACAGAGGAGTTGATATTGGGACCATACAGGAAATTATGGGCCATGCAGACCCATGAGTTACGGCACGTTATTATGCACAGTCTAACCCGCGTACTCTTCGCTCAGTAAGAGAAAGAGTTAATGTGTAGGAAGGAGGGCTATGAGGACCAGGGACAAGAACTATAGCGATTATGGAATTACGGATGATGAAGCCAGACGCATAAAAGAATACTGCCAGACCGCCAGCGTAGAAGATAAGCTAACATTGTTCCAGTGCGCCATATCCTCCGCTCCTGGCCTTGAGGTGGAGATATACGAAAGCCTTGTAAGTAATATCGGATATGACAAGCTGAGCAAGCGAAAGAATATACCAATTAAACGGGATGATTTTTACGGGTATCAAAGAAAAACGCTGGATGAATACAGGCGGTTAATGACATTGTTTGGGAGGTGGAAAGGATAGGCATGAGAGATATTTTATTTAGAGGAAAAAAGGTAGAAACAGGAGAATGGATTTATGGAAATTTGTTGCATACCGATAACGGAACATACATAATTCAAAATATACCTAAACAAAAAATTGATAATTATAAGGTTTTTCCAGAAACTATATGTGAATATAGCGGAATAGATAACATATTAGGAATAAGGATTTTTGAAAATGATATTATTCAATATTTAGGTAATTATATAGGTGATTATTGTTTTAAAGCAAAAGTGGTATTTGAGAATGGGGGATTTGAAATCAATATAATTGGAGGAAAATATAAAGGCCCACTGAAAGGAATGGAAAACAGAATTGATATTATAGGAAACATATTTGATAATCCAGAACTATTGATGGATGAATAAGCATTGTCTTGGAGATGGAAAGGATGATTAATACTAATAGCACTATACGGGTAACAGAGTTTTTATATGCCTTACGATTGGCTATAGAAGCCAGTAAGAAATTAACCGATGAAGATATGGTAATGCTTGAAAACATTGCGGAGAAAATGGAAGAAATAAAAAAATGAAATGCCCATATCGTAAAGAAACAAGTTTAATCAAAACGGTTGAAACAGAAAAAAACTTTGATACATTTGCTGATTGTTATGAAGATGAATGCAGGCTGTACTGTCACGAAACAAAAAGTTGTCTTAGGGCAGAAGCGCATAAAGCACAGATATTTGGTACAGTCAAGTATTCACAATAACGATAAGGCAAAGGGGGGAGTTAAGTAGAAACAATGGATACGCTTAAATGTGGGGACGGTTTGACCAACGCGAACATGGTAAAATTAGTATAGGACTATTATACCTTGTGAAGCACAGAGAATAAGGGGTGGTGATTGTGGCTTCCAGATTAACAGATAAACAGAAAAAGAAAATAATAGCTGATTATGTGGAATCTGGAAGCTATCGTGCCACAGCAAAAAAATTCGGTGTTTCAGATAACACAGTAAAAAACATATGCGCAAAAAGTGCAGATATTGCGCAGAAGTGCGCACAAAAAAAAGAACAGAACACAGCTGATATGTTGGCATATATGGATTCCAGGAAAGAACAAGCACAGGGTATTATTGATAAATATCTTGAAAAGCTGGCGGACCCGCATAAGTTAGAAAATGCTACTATCTCCCAAATTGCAACAGCGATGGGGATAGTAGTTGATAAGTTTATGGATAATACAAAAAAGGGAGAAAATGCACAAGGAGTCACTATACTGAATGATATACCAAAACCGGAGAAAGGGAATGATGATGCATGAGTGACATAATAAATCTGACTGATGTAATCGCCCCTTCATTCTATGGTGTTCACTGGGATATCCTGGAAGGAAACCATACATATTATGACCTGTATGGTGGGCGAGGTTCCGCGAAGTCCTCTTTTATATCCGGGGAAATCGTACTGGGAATAATGGATGACCCAGAGTCCAATGCTGTTATATTCCGAAAGTACGCTGTTACAATTGGGGAATCAGTATTTGAGCAGATACAATGGGCCATAGATGCACTGGGAGTAACGGAATTATGGGAATCCCGTACAAGCCCATACCGATTTGTTTATAAGCCGACAGGACAAAAGATAATATTCCGTGGACTTGACAAGGCAAAGAAAACAAAGTCAATTAAAGCTAGTAAGGGATACTTCAAATATTTGTGGTTAAACACTTCTGACCACGTTAAACCCATTAAATTCAGGGAAACTCCTACAAAATAGGACAATCCTGAGCAAAGATTATTCGACATAATATTTAATAAATTCATCTTTTATGGTACAATATAATAAACGAATTTAAGGAGAAAATACCATGAAAGAAATTTGGAGAATTATTAAAGGGTTTGAGGACTATGAGATTAGCAATACAGGAAGGGTAAAAAGCCATAAGCATGGCCGAGAAGTCATTTTAAAGCAAAGAGTATCGCATGATGGTTATGTATGGTACAACTTGTGCATGAATGGCAAACAGTACACAAAGCGAGCAAATAGGCTTGTGGCTGAGGCTTTTGTTAATAACCCAGAAAATAAACCTACAGTTAATCACATTGATGGAGATAAATCCAATAACAACGCAGACAATTTAGAATGGGCTACCCGCGAGGAGCAAATGCAGCATGCTTATGCAAATGGCTTAAAAAAGCCAGTTCGAGGATATTTACAAGGGAATCATGTTTTGAGCGAAGATGAAGTGAGAGAAATTCGCAGAATTTATAAGGGACATGATAAAGAGTTTGGAATGAACGCTCTAGCAAAAAAATATAATGTAAGTCCTTCTGTAATTGATAAATGCGTAAGAAGAAAAAGCTATAAGAATGTCGAATAATAATGTGCAACGACTATCGAAAGGTAGGTTATAGAGAAATCTATAACTGAGAACGAGTAGAGTAAGCCTCGAGTGAGGTTGAAAAAGTGGGGTGAGTGGAATTGGTAACAGATTCCATTTACATGATATAGTCTGAACACCATAGTAATATGGTGAGTGTATACGGAAACGGTATATGCGTAACAAAATTGTGAAGAACTGGACGAATTTGCAGGACCGGATGAAATACGAACTGTTGAACAGTCAGTATTGCGTGGTGGCAGCAAGTTTGTTGTATTTAAATCCTTTAATCCGCCTATCAGTCAAAGCAACTGGGCGAATCAGTATGTAAATACGCCGGATGACAGCGCATACAGGCATAAAAGCGATTACCGTTCTGTTCCGGCAGAATGGCTGGGGGAAATGTTTATTGAGCGCGCTGAACATCTTAAAGCCACTAATGAGCGGGCATACAACCACGAGTATTTAGGCTTGCCGGTTGGACTTGGTACAAATATATTTGATATGCTGGAGATTAGACCAATCACGGATGAAGAAATACAGAAATACGAAAGCATATATCAAGGGCAGGACTGGGGATGGTGGCCTGACCCTAAAGCATTTATTCGTGCAGCTTATGTGCCAAACAAAGAAAAAATTATCTTATTAGACGAATTGGGAGGATGCAAAATCCGAGTAAAAGAAATGGCAAAACAAATCAAAAAAGCTGGATACGATGACTATATGATATACTGCGGATTGGATGATGATGAATTTGTTATAGATTTTCGAGATGCGGGACTTCCGGCCAGGGATGCATCTGCTGGACCTGGAAGCAGAAAATATACATTTGAATGGTTGCAATGCCGTACAATCGTTATAGACCCGGCGCGTACACCGCGAGCATACAAGGAAATCATAGAATATGAGCATGAGGTAGACAGCAACGGTGAGGTGATTTCGGATTACCCAGACGGAAATGACCACTGGATTGATGCACTCCGCTATGCCACAAGCCCATTATCAATGAGAAGGGGGAACAGTGCATGACAGAATATAGCAAAAAACGAATAGGACAATTTTTGGAAAAGCATGTTGATATTTCCCCTGGTCATTCATACACAGAGGAATGCGTTATACGGCAAGGAATAAATGAACTAACATCAAACTGCGTCTATACACCTAAAGGATTGCAGAGACAGATATTAAGGGAACAATCGGTATTGTTGCCCTTGAGCTACATTGAAAATTGTGCAAAATACAGGTGAGTAAATGGGACTAATAAAATGGGCTAAAAAGGTGATAGGAATGATATTCAAGCGACAGGCAGAAGAAGATTTTAATGTTGAATCAGTGGTATCCCCGGAGATGGAAAGCAAGATTGCAGAGTGCGCCAATATCTACCGGGGTACGCCCTATTGGGTGAACGCTGACGATAACGTTAAGACAATCAACTTTGCAAAGGCTATATGCTCGGAGACGGCCCGGCTTGCTACTTTGGCAATCGGAATACAGATTGATGGGAGCGCGCGGGCGGAATGGCTCCAGGAGCAGATTGATAAGATATATTTCCAGATTCGCCACTGGGTAGAGTATGGTATGGCCTACGGCACAATCATCCTTAAGCCAAATGGTAAGGGACTGGACATATTCACACCCATGGATTTTATCATTACAGACTGCGACAATGAAGGTATCTATGGGATTGTGTTCAAGGATAGTTACAGCGAAAATGATAAGTATTATACCAGATTTGAGTATCATCGGTTTGTTGAGGTTAAGGATGGGGAGAACACCTATTACCCATATTACATATCCAATAGAGCCTATGTGTCTCACTCTGCAAAAAGCGTGGGGGAACCGATAGCATTAAACAGGACTAAGTGGTCCGACTTACTTCCAGAGACTCCACCTATACTTAAAGCAAACAATGATAAAATAGATGGTCCCATGTTTGGAATACTCCGCACTCCACAGGCTAATAATTTGGATATTTCATCACCTTTGGGATTACCGATGTATGCCGAGGCCATAGAAGAATTAAAGGACCTTGATATAGCATATAGCCGAAACGTGGGTGAAATATTTGACAGTGAGAAAATCATATTGGCAGATGACCAGCTGATGTTTGGAAGCGGTACAAACATTAAAAGCCGTTATGCTGGCATGAGCAATGAAAAGCTTCCTCATTATGTTAAAAATGTATTTGGAAATGGAACAGAGTCTTTCTATCAGGAGATTGTTCCATCGTTGAATACTGATATCAGAATTACCGGAATAAACAACCTACTCTCATTTGTGGGATTTAAGTGTGGATATTCCAATGGGTATTTTGTGCTTGATGAAAAAACAGGAATGGTCACAGCCACACAGGTAGAGGCTGACGACAGGAGAACCATACAGCTAATCAAGGATGTGCGCGACAAACTGGAAAGTTGTCTTGACGGGGCAATATATGCGCTCAATGTATATGCTGACCTGTACGGACTGGCACCAGCCGGAAACTACGAAATAACATATGATTTTGGGGACATTACATACAACCGTGAAGAGGACCGGGCAAGATGGTGGCAGTATGTTGTGCAGGGAAAGGTGCCGGCCTGGATGTATTTTCGGAAGTTTGAAGGATTATCTGAAGAAGATGCAAAAGCTATGGTAAAGGAAGCACAGCCGAAGGATGGACCTAGGATGTTTGAGGAGGAATAAATTGAGAAGCTTATTAATTTGGATAGTATTCAATATACCACTTGGTCCATTTGCCCCGAAAGTATTTGAATGGTCGATTAGACATAAGGGAAAGAAGGAAGAGTAAATGTTAAGCCCTGATTACCTTGCAAGAATCGCAGAAGGAAGCGAAGAAATAGCCTCACAGCTTCATACATACATTATCCGTCAGATAATAGACCGCATGATGATACGCATAGGCCGCGGCGATGATTACCTGCTCACCTCCTCTGACCGATGGCGAATACAGATATTGCAGGATGCAGGATATCTGCTGGAGGACATAACGGCAGAGTTATCCAAAATCACTAAGCGACAGGAAAAAGAAATCAAAGCGGCTATGGAGGAGGCGGGAATCAAGGCTTTGAAATATGACGATAAGATATACCAAGCTGCCGGACTGTCCCCTATGCCGCTGACGCAATCCCCGGCGCTTATCCGGCTGATGGAACGGAATTATCGGGCAACGCTGGGGGAATGGAAAAACTACACTAGGACAACGGCGCAATCTGCTCAAAGATTATTTATTAATGAGTGCGATATGGCCTATAACAAAGTTATGAGTGGAGCAACATCTTACACACAAGCAGTTAAAGAGGCCGTAGAAAATGTGACCAGTGGGGGTATTACTCTTATTCAATACAGAAGCAAAAATACTGGAGACATAAGAAATGACACGATAGAAACAGCTACGGCGCGGGCTGTGCGGACAGGTATATCACAGGCAACAGCACAGATAACATTGAAGCGCATGGAAGAAATGAAATGGGAAGTCGTGCTTGTGTCTGCACATGTAGGCGCAAGAAATATTGGAGGAATACCAGAGAATCATGAACTTTGGCAAGGAAAATTCTACAGCCTCCCACAATATGGACATAGATTTCCGGATTTCTACTATTCTACAGGGTATGGAGATATTACCGGGCTATGTGGAGTAAATTGCAGGCATAGTTTTGGCCCAAGTGATGGAGAAAATAATCCGTATGACCCAATAGACACAGAGGAAAATCGAAATCAGTACGAAAAGGAGCAACGCCAGCGAACGCTTGAACGCCGCATCCGCAAGACCAAGCGCGAGGTTATGGGCCTGCAAGAGGCCGTAGAGAAATGCCAGGACAAGGCGGCAAAGTTTGAGCTACAGCAGGCGCTTGACCAAAAGTCCTATCTGCTTCAGCGACAGAATGGGGTATACAGCGAGTTTTGTAAGGAGAATAACCTTAGAACTCAGTCAGAGAGATTACAGATTGCCCGCTGGAGCCGTGAACAGGCTGCAAAGGCCAGAGGGGCTGCAAGGCGGTATCAAAATGCGAAAGGGGAATGAATTTGAATAGATGGAAACCATATAACCCTAACCCAGTCCGTAATCAGCGTGTAGGCGACTGTGCCATACGTGCAATTTGCAAAGCAACCGGACAGGATTGGGAAACCGCCTTTGCTGGCGTTATGGTGGTGGCGTGCGAGAAATCAGATATGCCGTCAGCTAACAGCGTGTGGGGGACATATCTCAGGCGCAACGGGTTTCGGAGAAACATTATACCAGACGAATATCCAGAAGATTATACCGTGGAAGAATTTTCGGCAGACCACCAAAACGGAGTGTTTGTTCTTGGGCTTGATGGTCATGTGGTAACGGTTGTGGACGGATTTTACTGGGACACATGGGACAGCGGTCAAGAAATACCAATATACTACTGGGAAAGGCGATAACTTATGGAAACATTAAACTCTATTATGGTTGTATGCGGTTGGCTTATTACTCTTGGAGGAGCAGGAACCGTAATATATAAATTGTTTCACCCGGCATTTAAGCTAAAAAACAGAGTGGATAAATTAGAAATAAATGTGGAAAAGGATTATAAATCTATCCAAGAAATAAGAGATATGCAATCTCTTTTATGCCAGGGAATGATAGCATTAATTGATAATCGTATAACCGGTAACAACATAGAGGGTTTAAAAAAAACCAAAGAAGCTATGATAAAGCATTTGTCAGAGGGTATTTAAGGAGCGTTGCTTTGAAGGTATATGACTTTACAGTGCCAGAACTAAATTATTTTCGTACATATTGTAACTTTACGGATGAAGAACGGGCGCTGTTTGAGTACCGGGCTAAAAATTATCCTTTGGAATATTGCGCTGAACTAATGAATGTAAGTGTATCCACAGCCAAGAGATTGAGCCGAAAAGTCAACAATAAAATAATTAGAGTATGCTGATACTTGCATGATACTTTTATAAGTCTTTGACGAACTGTCAGAGGCTTATTTTTTATGGGATAATTGGATTATAAAAGAACGGAGGGGATTTAATGCCGCAACCATTTATCAATCCAAACTATCTGAATACATATCCAAACGCATACCCATATCAACCACAGATGCAACCACCTATGGACCGATTGCAGCAGCTACAGGCACCATACCAGATGCCGCAACAGACGCAGGTTCCACAGGTCCCGCAGACCAACCAGGGAATATTATGGGTGCAGGGTGAGGCCGGGGCAAAGTCGTATTTAGTAGCGCCCAGCACATCCATATTGCTGATGGACAGCGAAAATGAGTATTTTTATATTAAGACAACCGATGCAGCAGGGATGCCAACACTCCGCACTTTTGAATATAAAGAGATTGTAAATGGTCAGAAGAAGGAAATTGCACCGACTGAAAATCTGGATGAAAAGTATGTTACCAGAAACGAGTATCAGGATTTAAAGGCAAAATATGATGAATTATATGGCCTTTTAGAATCCAGCACAGCGCCAAGCGGAAAGGGGAAATAATATATGAATCCATTATTTAGCATGTTGGGCGGCGGCTCACCAATGGGCGGCATGATGCCTGGAATGGGCGGGGGAAACAACCCAATGCAGATGATTCAGAAGTTTATGGAATTTAAGAACAACTTCAAAGGGAATCCCCAGGAAGAAGTGCAGAAGATGCTACAGTCTGGGCAGATAACTCAGCAGCAGTTAGACCAGGCACAACAGATGGCCCAGCAGTTTCAGCAGATGCTTGGGGGCATGAAAAAATAGTACACAAATCAATGCGCATGATTTTGTAAATAAATTTTAAAGGAGTAAATATTTATGGAAAGTGGTTACTCTTTAGCGGACATTGCAGCCGCTACAGGAAACAATAACAGAAATGGTGACGGTATGTGGGGCGACTGGATTTGGATTATCGTTCTCTTTCTATTTGCTGGTGGAGGCTGGGGCAATGGCTTTGGCGGAAACGGTGTAAATGGCGCAGGACTCCAGGGTCTTGCAACCAGAGCAGATATCAATGAGGGCTTTGCTTTGAATGGTATAGAAAACGGAATTAGAGGTATCCAGCAGGGTATCTGTGACAGCACATACGCACTGAACAACACTATTACTAGCGGATTCAATGGTGTTGACCGGAGCTTATGCCAGATGGGCTATCAGCTCCAGGATTGCTGCTGCCAGACACAGCGCGCAATTGACGGCGTAAACTACAATCTGGCTACACAGTCATGTGATACCAGAAATACCATTCAGACTGCAACCAGAGATATTCTGGACAATAACAATAGCAACACAAGAGCTATTCTTGACTTCTTAACCCAAGATAAGATTTCCACTTTACAGGCAGAGAATCAGACACTTAGGTTCCAGGCAAGTCAGACTTCCCAGAATGGTTTTATTGATGCGGTTGGTAACTCAATCGTTGCCCAGCTTCGTCAGCCGCAGCCTGTACCGGCTTATACAGTACCGGCGCCATATCCATATGCATCTAATTGTGGGTGCAATGCTGGATGCGGATGCTAACTCGAAACGAACAGTTTTACGATAATCTTGCTTTATATGCAGCAGCATTACAAATGATTGATGTGTTTTTGCTTTTGGGAGAAGCTTCTAATAATGATATTATGGAGGCGCTTCAACAGCAAAATAAAGAATACATGGAAAAGGTTATCTACCAAAACAACCGCATATTGCGTATCTTGTCCGAAAAGGACATGTCTACTGAATAGTAGTATTACACACATGGAGGGGTAGGCACAGGCTTGCCCTTCTGTGCATATAAGGAGGAATTATTATGGCAGATTTTGTAACTGCTGGCACACAGACCGTTGAAGTCAATGCAAGTGTTTTGTTTGCAGCAAATCGGATATATTCTTGCAATTGTCCAAATATAAGACATGAGCCGCTTTCTGGGAGAGTAGTTTTACTTCCTGGCCTGTACCGTGTAGGATTTAACGGAAACTTTTCCGCAGCTGCGGCAGGAGATGTAATTTTTGAAATACAGCAGGACGGCGAAGGCATTCCCGGTGCAAGAATCCAGAACACAGTTGCCGCTGGCGCAACAATCAATGGTTCCGCAACTGTAGAAGTACGAGTATGCAAACCATGTTGCGCTACACTGTCGGTGAAAAACGTTGGAACCGCAGCGGCGACAGTATCAGACGCTAACCTTGTAGTTAGCAGAATAGGTTAAGGAGGTAAGGCTATGAGTTATAAATTAATGCAAAAAATCCACGAAGAGCTGGACAATATTGCGGAGAAGGGCCTGAACACCAGCAACCTTGAAAACGCATACAAACTGATTGACATGTGGAAAGACATGGAGAATGTGGAGTACTGGAAGTGCAAAGAAGAGTACTACAATCAGGTAATGGATGAAATGGACGGCGGAGAATACAGCGAAGCGCGCCGCAAGCGCGACAGCATGGGACGTTATAGCCGTGCTGACGGAATGTCGCAGGACTATGATAATGACAGCTCATATCGCGGCACACGTGGAAAGCATTACGTCAGAGGTCATTACAGTCGCGCCACTGGACCGGCCTATGATGACTACATGAACCAGAAGCAGAGCTACAGAAACGGCGGAAAAGATGAAGATTGTAAGCGGCGTATGCTTGCAGCCTTGGAAGAGCATATGGACGAACTGACAGAAGAATTAGGAGAAATGTCCAAAGATGCTGACTGCCGGGAAGAAAGAGAAACCATGAAAAGGTATATTGAAAAGCTTCGTAATATGATGTAATAAATTGGCGGTGGGAAAAGTCCTACCGCCTTTTTAACTGTTTTAAAAGCGAAATCACTTTTTGCTTTTTCGCTTATTGTACCATTTTAAAAAATCTCCAAATATCTGATTTTCGGCAGTTTCACGCGCTTTAATAGCTTCTTGTTTGTCTGCAAAGCTCCCAAGATAAAAGCGTTTTCCTTGAAAGTATATGTAAGCAATCCAAGTATCTGATTTACCTTGCTGGCGATGCAAAGATACTCCTCTATGCCCGGACGATGTATTTGACTGGGGCTTTTTAGAGGTAATACGGGATATGTTTGTCCCTAAAACTTGACCGACCTTATCGGACAATGGCTTGTTTTTAAGATTTCTGGCTTTATAGCAACCGCATGAAATAATTTCTCCACCAGTGACCAGACCAATACGCCTTATAATATGCTTTCCGCATAGTATGCATTCGAATTCCCACAAATAGCTCCCGTTCTTCTTATCTCCGGTACACCTAATTGCCTTAAGATATCCATATGTTTGTCCCGATATATCTTTTTTTGGTGCCATACTATCTCCTATATTAAATCATTCACCTCACAGTCAAGGGCTTTTGCCAATGACAAGGCATTACGCAGGGTCATGTTGCCAAGGTCCCTTTCTCCGGATTCAAATTTTTGTATCTGGCGGATATTTATTCCCGCAGAGTCGGCCACCTGCTGCTGGGTCATCCCGGATAGGGAACGTTGATACAACAGTTTATTGATATTATTGTTATGGCAATCCCTGCCATAACTGGATGCGGAGCAGGCCCCGCATAGTCCATCAGTCCTGATACAGTCTGGGTATCTTCTCATGATTTCCTCCATCATTTTATGATAAACAATACTTCTGCATCTTTTAAAATAACTTCACCTGCATCAAAACCGTACTCGTAACTATCGCTTGCAATCAAGGCAATGTAGGAACCAAAATATCCATTACCATTAAGAGCTTCGGCGGCTTCGGGAGAGTTTAAATCAATGGCACATACACCGTTAAGCTCTTCATCGGTTTCCTCTTCGTCA
>ERZ1036438.88-NODE-88-length-56981-cov-6.574272_pt1 | contig 56981 bp, 36 predicted proteins | sample MGYA00514224_ERZ1036438 | MGnify/ENA primary metagenome ERZ1036438 (study PRJEB33795, sample SAMN09464924) | human gut metagenome | host: Homo sapiens | place: USA: Stanford, California | collected 2016-07 | study: EMG produced TPA metagenomics assembly of the...
CAGAAATATGGCACAGACCGTGTGGCTTACAAGCTGATGAACCTGCTGGATGAGACGCTGGACAGGCTGGTTGAAGAGAAATACAACTCGGTAGTTTAGCATCGTTGAACGTAAATACAAAGTCAATTCATGTCAAAGATATTATCCTATAATAAGAAAACATCCGGTGAAGATTGGATTCCGTTGGGCAGTCAATACAACGCTGACGAGATAGAGATGATCGCCGATCCCAATGCGGGATTGTCACAACAGCCTCGTACGGCCATTCCTTCTCCGTTCGCACAGATGGATTTGGTGAAGAACGCTTTCAAACGACTGTCCATGAATGCCCGTCTGCAAGGCGAAGCGATGGACGAGAAGCTGGTTTCCAATGCGTTGGACATCGCCCAATTGTTCTTTAATTACTCTGAATTGCGCAATCAATTGCAGATTGTGGAATGGAACCGAGCCACCGAGTTGGAGAAGTTGAAAGACTCACCACAGCACAGTTTGTTGGGCGAAACCATCGAGATGTTCTTGCATCAAGACCAAGAAGCCTTCAACTTCGACCAGTTGGATCGCTTGTATTTTTTGGTTTATGGCAACCAGGTCATTGGTTCAACCTCGCCAATCACGCTCTTCATGGCATCACCCAATGCGCAAGAAGGGCTCTGCGATATCCCCGTAGAGCAGAATGTGCAGCTCTTTAGCCTGTGGCGTCCGCTGTATATGCGTAGCGAACGCTTCGTCAAGTACATCTATGCCTTGTTCACAGCCTACCCAGAGTTGAAGCGTCGTTGCGGTGAGGTGAACAGTTACCTCATCGCCAATCTGTCTTTGTTGCCCGCTGCGCTGCAGAATGACATCCTTAAGGAGATAGGAAATCCTGCCGCCATGGACCTGGCTAACGCTGACCGGGCACGCGCTTTCCTCGAAACCAACTTCATGCAGATGGAAGAAGGCGTGCAAGCGTTGGGCGTTCCGTTCTACGGTGCCCGCCCAGAAGACGTTCAGGCGGCCATTGCAGCCAGTGACTTTAGAATGAAACCCTCACGACCTGTGGATGGTATCGTGCCGCTGGTGCTGCAGAATCATCTCAATGCAACACAGACAGACACCTTCACTTATATCACCGGAACGTGGGATGATAACACCGTAATCAGACCAGAAGATTATGCTGTAGAGCCAGAAAAGCGCATCTTACCAGCCACCACGCATCAGTATCCGTGGCTGACTGACGATGATTTTTTCCAACCTGCGTTGATCAAACTCGATTACACCCTCGACCGTGATTGCTTCTTTGATGGCAATCTCACCAGTGCAACGCGCGATGCCGACGACCACAACTTCATCTTACCCTTGAAACCTCTTTACTTCAAGTATTTCAACGTCAGTGATTTGTGGGGCACCATCAATGGAAGACCACGCTTCGAGATGACGCATGGCATGAGGGGAAATGTCGAAACATTGACCGCCACGCTGCGCATTCCTGTGCAGAAAGAGCGCCATTACATCACGCTGCAGCGCACCTATGTGTCGAGTCGCAACGTTGATTTGGCTTATGACAGGACAAACGACCATGGCTATTTCGTCACCGTACCCTTCGCATTGAGCATTTTCCCGTTCATGCGTACGCCGGGATTGAAACAATATAACGTGCAATTGGTTGACCGTGCGCTGGGCATGTTGGAGAACTTCCGCATCGATTTGTCATTCTATCACGATGGCTATCGCAATGGGATGAGTCCTGATGACGTGGTCATGCGCGACCGATCCCTCAAGGCTGAGAAGCGAGTTGGGTCCAAATATTATCGCTTGCAGGATGATTTCGATTACCTCAACGTCACCCTTACCGACGATCATGGCAACCTGGCGGCCGAAGGAGTGCTGTGTCCTCGATGGCCGGCGCACGTCCAAGGCAATGAAGCCTTTACCTTCTCCGTCGACTTTGGTACGACCAACACGCACGTAGAGTCGATGAAAAACGGCGACATGCCCGAGCCTTTGGGTGTCAGTGCTTCTGCGCGTGAACGGCTGTTGGCCACTTCGTATAACGGAGAGAGCATCTTGTATGACGTGATTATGAAGCAGGAGTTCCTGCCCAAGGTCATCGGTGAGAACTATGGATTCCCACAACGCACCGTCTTGTCCGAGTGTGAACGCCTTGATGCCATCAATGTCGACCGAATCGTGGCGTTGGGCGACGCCAACATTCCCTTTATCTATGAGAAGGAGTCTATCGGCTATGGCAACCGAATTGTGCCCAACTTGAAATGGTCTACAGAGGTGGCTAACAGCAAACGGGTGCGCGCTTACTTGATGGAGTTGGCCTTATTGATGCGCACCAAGGTGTTCTTAGAGAACGGCGACATGGCAAAGACGCGCCTGGTTTGGTTCTATCCGCTGTCCATGAAGGTGGGCAACGTGCGCAAATTGGGCGAGATGTGGGCCAAGACCTTCAGTGAAGTTTTTGGCATCCCCGTGACAGAGGACAATCTGATACAGATGCCCGAGAGTGTGGCTCCATACTATTTCTACAAAAGTTCAAGTCAGTTTAAGGGTGCAGCCAGCACCGTTGCCAGCATTGACATCGGTGGTGGATCCAGTGATGTGGTGGTCTATGCGAGCAATGCGCAGCAACCCACCATTCTCACGTCGTTCAGGTTTGCCGCCAATGTTCTCTTCGGAGACGGCTTCTCTGACGTTCCTCACGGCGATACCAACCCCATGCTCGTGAAATATGTCGATTATTTCAAACGCTTGTTTGATGCCGACGATGACAAATATGGCGAGTTGAACGGCATCTTGGACGACATCACGGCCAAGCGTAAGTCTGAAGATATCAACGCTTTCTTGTTCTCGGTGATTAATAATAAGGTGGTTGGCGACAACGATGTATTCTCCTACAACATGCGACTCAACGAAGATGGACAGCGCAAAATCATCTTCATTTACTTCTTCGTGACGCTCATTTACTATGTGGCCAAGATGATGAAGCACCGCAATCTCGACATGCCTCGCAGCATCATGTTCTCGGGTACGGGTTCAAAAGTGCTGGACATCGTTGGCACGCAACGCGACCTTGACCTCATAGCACAGACGGTTATCGAGCGAGTGTACGGCAAACAGTACGATGAGGATGGCTTCAACATCGTCATGGAGAAGAAAGAACCGAAACAAATTACCTGCCGGGGCGCCTTGATGCAAGTGGCTGACAGTACCGGTTGCGAACATGTTCACCAATTGAACCGACTACTGGACAGCTTTGACAGCTCCGTTAAGTACAACTATACCATGCTTAGTCAGGAAACGCTGCGCTACGAAGACATGGACAAGGAGGAGGTTTGCGCCGCCATCGTTGAGCAGGTGCGCCAGTTCAATGACTTCTTCTGCCAGCTCTGCGACGACATTCATGTGGTAGACAGGTTGTTGGTTGACAACCATAGTCTGCAACTGTTTAAGCAATTGGTTAACAAAGACTTAATGCATCACTTGGTGAATGGCTGGAACTTCGTTAACAAGAATCAAGACGACAAGAACGGCAGCGACCCCATTGAGGACACCTTGTTCTTCTATCCGATTATTGGCAGCATTCGGGACAATTTGATTGAGAACTTATAAAAACGTGGGGAGGTAAAGACTTATGTTTCAAGGACAGATTGAACGGCAGATACAACAGCAGCTCGAACCCTATGAGGAGCGCATCGCAAAGTTGGAGAAGCACCTTGTTGTGCTGCGAGATCAGGTAAAACAACTGACCGCTGCGCTGCAACAAATGCAGGAACAGCAGGAGCAAAAGTCCACGACGGAGCGTGACACCGCTGATTCGTTGGAACCGCAGACGGGTGTAGAGCTTCAGCGTGTACAGCCCCACCAGATGGCCACATCCTCGGCATCAGCCAGTCGTGTCTGCTATTTGCCGGCGCCAAGCAGTGACGGTTGTTTCAACAGCGCATCGCCTACCGAGCAGATTGGCAAAAGCATCTACCAGCTGTCTACCACAGACGGTGTGAACGGCACTTTCATCATGTTGAACAGTCCAGATGCCATTGCCACGGCTATGATTAGCGTATCGCAGTTTATCAAGCCGGTGTGTAAGGTCATTGGCAATGCCAGTGTCTATCCTCGAACCATCGAAACGGTTGACGAAGGGTCGGCTGTGTTCGAGAATGGAATATGGCGTGTGGTGAATAAGGCGGTGGTGAAATTTGATTAGTTATTGACTCGCTTTTTCAAACTCATAGCTATTGGATGCCAAACTCATTGCTTTTGGACACCAAACTCATTGCTATTGGACGCCAAACTCATAGCTATTGAACTCCTATTAGATAGCTATTGGTTACTCCTTGATGCACAATTAGTTAGAAAAATCTTTTTGAAAGTAAACCCATTGATATGCAAGTAAAATGTCCAAAGTGTAGATTTCGTTACGACATCACAACCCCGAGCGGTATGACTGAGATAGCCTGTGTGTGTCCCAGATGCGGACAGCCCTTTACTTATCTCATGGAAGACGCTGCCGATGAGCAGGCTGAACCTTTGACATCCGATCAAGATGCGGCTGAAGAGGGTGCGGTAAGCGATGTTTCCGCTGCGCAGACGGGCACGCCAACAGACACTTCTGCGGTAGGGGCAACGCGCACTACAACAAAAAGACCTGCCGGTAGCTCCGAAAATCTGAGTTGGCAGCGAATGAATACACCTCGTGACAATGCTGTAAGAAAGAATCATTCGCCCATGACAGGCATTGCCAACGAACAGAATCAAAAGCGTGGAGGTTTCTTCCGTTCATGTTTCTTCCTGTTCTTTGTCATTCTTTTGATATTAGTTTTGAGTGTCAGAAGTTGTTGGAAATCAGCTCGCACCAATCGGTTGGATAGCTCTTCCTTGACCGATGACAATACGGAGTATCGCCTTGATCAGGAGCATGACGCGCCATCTTCTCATGCAGAGGTTGACCCATTCGAAGAGGTTCATCCCGGAAAGGCACCCAGCTGGATTCAAGGAACATGGACATACGGAACAGATTATGGCGTCATCAAGTTGACCATCAATGATAAGAAAATCACGGAGAGCATTGGCGATGAGATCGTAAGTGGAACGTTTTATTATGAAAACCGACGGTTGGTTTGCGACTTTGGCGATCCCAACAATATCACAGTTTACCGACTTGACACCGAACGTCAGCAGATTGATGCCGGCAACGGCATGCTCATGGAGAAACAACCGTAGGCTGTTGCCGTTGCATTGCAGTACAACTTAATCACATCTGTTTCATCTTAGTAGGGGAGAGTGCTGATTTCATGAATGGAATATCTTATCTAACATAGCTGAAACATGTAGCTTCTGGCATAATTGAGTGGGCTACATGAGCTCGCACCTGCTGATTACCTATGCGGGAGTCGCCATGTGCGTGCGTGAAATCCAAATAAAACAACCACTCGTAGTTTTGCTTCTTTTGTTATCGATGTTAGTTGGATTCATCCATCCTAACTATCGATATGTGCAAAACCACGAGTGGTTGTTGGTTTATGTGAGATATGTGACAGTTTGAATCAGGTATTTATTTCCTCAATCGGAACAAGACTTGCTTGACTCTCGCCACACTATCTGTTTAGTTTTGTTTACCTTTTAGAGTGATACGCACACTTCAACTCTGCGCGCATAGGTGTTCATTTCCGAATGTTTGTCGATGCCGTACGAGAGGGAAGATACCTGATTGGCATGGACACCATTCCTCAATAAGTAGGTTCTTACGCTGTTCATCCTGCGCATAGCAAGGTCGCGATTGAACGCTTTCGGCCCATCTGGACTGGAAAATCCTGTCAGTTCGGCTTTCAGCTTGCGGTTGCTTTTCAGTGTGTTTGCCAAGTCATCGAGCGTGTGCTTTGCCTCTTTTGACAATGCATCCGACGATATTTCAAAGAATACCTGTCTGATATTGGTGTCAAATGGTGCAATCTTCGCTGGCTGTGCTGGCTGAACCTGTTCATGATTCTGGGTACTTTCCTCTTGCGGAGCACCCATCATCACCGTGTCCTTTTGCGCACGGAAGTTGTTGAGCTGCCGTGCCATGGAATCTACCTGTTGCCTAACGGCTGGATCTTGAACAGTAGAACTCAAGGTCTCAATTTGCTTTTGCAATTGATTAATCTGTTCTTGCAATTGCTCAGTTTGTGTTGAGTTCTCCGATTCTGCGTTCTCCGGCCTCAGATTTTGTACCGGTGGATATGGCGGATAGATGGGTTGTGTACCATTCTGTGGCGCATACATTGGAATGTACTCCACTCTTCTGGCTGACGAGTTGTATACAGGAACCGTCTGTCCCGGCTGAGATGGACGGTAGTTGTATCCTCTCCGCTGTCGCCTTACATTTCTTTTCGGCCTGTATTGATTTCTCATTTCGCTGGCAGCCACGCCTCTCAGCACTTCCATCAGTTCGTTTCTGTCGACCACGATGGTGTCATCCGCAGCAGGTGCCGCACCCATAACGGGTGCTGCACTTGTGTAGGAGAAGGGTAGTGCTAGAAAGGCAAGTGTTGCCAGACCGTACTTTTTCATCATATTTTCTTAGATTAGAATGTGAACGAATAGCCTAAGGCAATCTGGTTCTGCTTGGCTAGGCTGCGTGCGGAGTAGTCTAAGAATACTCTTCCGCTGAGCATGTCTACGCTTACACCAAGGATGATGTTAGAGCCAAAGTGGGTGTCATCGCCATGGAATACCCCAAGACCCAGACCTGCGTATGGTATAAACTTGCCTAATGCATCGGACTTAAAGTTGTAGATAACGTTTCCAGAGATACCCATTCCGCTGTCGTTGGCCATTGCTGCGTACAGCTCTGGTACGAAGTCGAGGTTGGTAGAACCAATCTGCATGTATCCGCGAACGCCGAAGTTCCAGGCAGTCAGATCACCGAATCCCACACCTGTGATGATACCCAGGCGGTTCAACTTCAGACGTTTGCCTGTTGTAGGATGGTATCCGGCTGTTTCGCCATCTGCTGTTCCCGGTACGTATTGGTTGCCCATGGCACCATTACCTTCGTAAACAACTGTTGTTTCGCCTGCATTGCGTTGGCTGATCACCTTGTTCAGCTTCTCGTTCATGATGCGGAGCTCTCTTCTTAGCTGTTCTGTTTCAGCATTGTTCTGAGCTGGTTGCATTCTTTGCATCGGTACAACGGTACGAGTTGGCTGTTGTGGCATTTCGTAGTTGTAGTTGTTGTAGTTATAGTCGTAGTCATAGCCATCGTCATAGCTGCGTGCACTCTGGCGAGCTTCTCTTGTGATGCGGCTCACCAAATCGTTGAGTTGACTGCGAGTCATCTTTACCTTGCTACTACTGTTCTCACCCAGTTCGTTCACCAGCTTGCGCTTCATGGCCATCTCGTCGTTCTGAATACTCTCGAGTTCTTGCTGATGACGGTCTTTCATCCGTGCAATTTCAGCCACGCGAATGGTGTCGTTTGCCTTGAGAGCCTTGTCTAAATCTTTGTCCAGCTTGTCGATGCGTGCTTCATATTCAGCTTTGAGCTTGTTAACTCGTTCATCATATTTTGCGATTTGATCATCGTAGTCGGCAATCTTCTCGTCATAACTTGCGATTTGATCGTCGTAATCAGAAATCCGTTCGTCGTATTTTGATCTCAGCTCGTTCAGTCTTTCGTTAGAGGCTTCACGCTCATCATCCAATCTGCGGTTGAGATTTCTCTTGTATTTCCTTTCACCGTCTGCAGCCAGACCCAGATTGAATCTTAAGCCGGCATTGTACATTACACTGGTGTTGATGTGGTCAGGATTCTGGATGTCTTCTTCTTCAATACCCTTTTGTGCGGTGAATACTGCGTTTGCCGAACCGAAGAGTGCGACATATCTTGATAATGGAATCTCCACACCGGCACCTCCAAATGCGAATGCTGCACTCTCTGCATCAGTGTTTCCATGCTTGTCAGCATATTTATCACCCACGCGCATGTAACCTCCACCGAGTTGCAAGTAAGGATTGATGCCTCTTGGGAAGTTCAAACGGGTGATGATGTTACCACCATACAGTGCCAGGTTCTTGTTGAACGATAGTGACAGCTTGTCGGCATCTTTGTTTGCCTGATAGTAGAATCCGCGTATACCTACAAGTGATGAGAAGTCAAATCCTGCGCTTCCACCGGCGAGATAGGTATCGGTCAAGGCCATGTCCTTGTCAAAATTCATATAGGCCATGGCAGGTTCTACCACAAACTTCATACCTTTGAAGCCGCTGGAGAACAGCTTGCGGTATTCGCGGCTGACAGCATTGTCGCTGTTTTCAGCCCTGCCACCCAAATAGAAGTCGAGTGTAGCGGCTGCTCCCCAATTGTATAAATGGTTGCCGCCATCCTCCTTGTTGTATTCCGGTCTCATCAGGTAGCTGCCCTTACTGGCGTTGAACATGGTGTTCTTCGCTTCAAGTGAGAGCACGGCGCGGCTGCTCAAGTTAATCTTAGCGCCCACACCGAGTGAAACAAAGAGTTGTTCGTCTTTCAACGGAACCTCCGTCATCTCAGCATCTCCGCTGAAGCTGTTGTACTTCATTTGCTGCACACCAGCACCAGCTGTGAGGAAAGGAGCGAAGTAGCTGTTCTTTCCTAAGTTAAGCCTCATCTCACCACCATATTTGGTGAGGTCCATTTTTGTGTCTCTTATGTGTCCGGCCCATCCTTCATCGGTAAGCCAATTCTGGCCGCGTACTTTTGCGTTCACATTGTCACCGCGCAAGTAGAACGCGTGTAGCTCGAAGAGTGGGCCAAAGCCGAACCCTAACTTTCCACCGTACAGCGGCATGTTGTCTATGGAAAGATCTTTGTCCCACCAGATGTACTCTGCGGCTGGTGATGCGATGAACGACACGTCATGTACCTGTGCCGTCGACTTTAAACTTCCCAGCAGCATTAAGCCGGCCATGGAAAGTGTTTTCGTCATGTTTTTTTTCATTGTTGAATCATTTATTTATGTTAATAAAAAGAATCTATGTAAGATAGTGCAGCGCTCTATGTCAATGCGCGTCTATTATGTTGTCTGACGTTTTGTTTCTGACTCGTAAGAACCAAGAAACTTTTAAGAATCTTATAAAATTTTTACAAAGATAGCGATTTTTTTTAGATATAGGAATCTTCCTTGTATTTTTTACAACATTAATTTTGCTCTTCACTCCTTGGAGGTGATGAATGTCGTTGGAGGTGCAGTCATCATCTTCCGTTCAACGTAAACGGCGAACCAGCAAAAATTGTAAGGTCTGACTCTATAATCGGAAAGGGTTGCCGCCTCATGAATTGTCTGATATTTTGATTGATTATACCCCCTAAAATGACACTTCAAAACTTTTAATCTAGAAAAAAATGATAGGCTCGCAGGGTGCAAAATTGAGATAACGATGGGATAAAAAGCAATTTTTTGCCTCAAAGCGATGCTTTTACGTGCTTAGATGCATCATTTTCGGGGCCAATATACATGAGATTGCACGGCAAAAGCATGCCTATTAGCGGCTTAAAGCATTGCTATTGGCCAGAAAAGTTCGAAAAACAGACGCATGATAGCATGCATAATGAGGTAATGAATTGTATGATAAAGACATACATAAATCACGCATATTTGGCGTATTTGCGTCCAGCAGCATGGCTGTTTGGAAATACGTCAAATATGAAGCGATGAGTTGTCAAGAAAATTCAGTCTCTTTGGCTTAGTTGAGCGTGCGGTTCGGACGGAAAGTTTTACGCACTTTCCGTTGCTTACCGATGGGTCAAACCACTCTTTAACCTCGGCTTCTACAAAAAACCTTGTTGCTTGAGTGTATCCAACAGGTTTTTAGACATGGCCTCGTTGTCCTTTTTGGTGTATCGTATGTCTGTGAAAACTTGTGCCAAGGTTTCTTTCTCGTTCACTTGGCAGAACTGAATGTTCTCGGGCAGACTTTCTTTTTCGTGGTAAAATTGGTCTATTCGATTGGGTGTGTAGTCTTGGTAGGTTTCGTCATGAATGATGGCCGAGAGCGGAAGACGGTCTGAAAGTTCGGGCGTTTCGTCGGGCCATCCCAGGGTGATGGTGGCCACGGGCATCACCAGTCGGGGTAGTTGCAGCGTGTCGATGATGCTCTTGGGGTTGTACAGCGTGGTACCCAGGAAGCATAAGCCCAGTCCTGCTTCTTCGGCGAGGTTGCAAAAGGTTTGACAATATAATAAGGTGTCGGTGGCAGCGTTGACGAAACTCAAGAAATTGTCATAGCCAGGTTGCGCTTTTCTGCACTCCGCCCATGAGCTGGTTCGTCTAAAATCGGCACAAAAGGTCAGTACCACAGGCGCTTGCGTCACCATGGGTTGATGGAAATGTGCCGGTGCCAGTTTTCTTTTTTGTTTATCGCTGTGCGTGATAACGACTGAGTAAAGTTGCAAATTGCCCATCGTCTGCGTGCGTTCAGATTGGGCCAATAGCTTGTTTATCAACTCGTTGTCTACCTCCTTGCATTGGTATTTGCGAATACTCCTGCGCGTTGTGATTGTTTTCATCTTGGAAATTTATTGTTTGACAAAGATATAAATATTTTCAAAAAGAAACATTTTGTGCAACAAGTTTTTCTTATAAATAACCCAAATATATTTTTTTTATATCGAAAATAAGTTGTAGATTTGCAAAACAATTATCGTTTACGGATAGTTGTGCAAATAATACTGAATATAAAATCGTAACCATATAACATTTTTTTAGACTAAAAAATGGAACAATCAAAAAGCTACGCTTTCGAAGAAGCTTACGAGGAGGCGTTGAAATACTTTGCGGGTGACGAATTGGCCGCACGAGTATGGGTGAACAAATATTCCATGAAAGACAGTTTCGGGAATATCTATGAAAAGTCACCAGAGGACATGCACTGGCGCATAGCCAATGAAATTGCGCGCATTGAGAAGAAGTACAAGAACCCGATGAGTGCGCGCGAAATCTTCGATCTGTTGGATCATTTCAAGTATATCATACCGGCTGGCAGTCCGATGACCGGCATCGGCAACAATTATCAGGTGGCCAGTTTGAGCAACTGCTTTGTGATTGGGCTGGATGGCGATGCCGACTCATACGGTGCCATCATGCGCATTGACGAAGAGCAGGTGCAGCTGATGAAGCGTAGGGGAGGCGTTGGGCACGACCTGAGCCACATCCGGCCGAAGGGTTCACCGGTAAACAACTCGGCACTCACCAGCACTGGCTTGGTTCCTTTCATGGAACGTTACAGCAACTCCACCCGCGAGGTGGCACAGGATGGCCGCCGTGGCGCACTGATGTTGAGTGTGAGCATCAAACACCCCGACAGCGAAGCGTTTATTGATGCCAAGATGACCGAGGGAAAGGTCACAGGCGCCAACGTATCGGTCAAGATAGACGACGCTTTCATGGAGGCCTCTACCAGCGACAAACCTTATGTGCAGCAGTTCCCCGTGAATGGTGATGAGCCGCTTGTGAAACGGGAAATCTCCGCCAAGGCTCTGTGGGAGAAGATTGTTCACAATGCCTGGAAGAGTGCAGAACCTGGCGTACTGTTCTGGGATACCATCACTCGTGAAAGCATCCCCGACTGTTATGCTGACCTGGGTTTCCGCACCGTGAGCACCAATCCATGTGGCGAAATACCTTTGTGTCCTTATGATTCGTGCCGCTTGTTGAGCATCAACCTTTATTCTTACGTGGTTCATCCGTTTACCAAGGATGCCTATTTTGACATGGAGAAGTTCAGAAAGCATGTTCAAATAGCACAGCGCATCATGGATGATATCGTTGATTTGGAGCTGGAGAAGATTGATTGCATCTTGCAGAAGATACAAGAAGATCCGCAAAGTGACGTGGTCAAAGAAGCAGAATATCATCTATGGGAGAAAATTAAACATAAGAGCAGTCAGGGACGCCGTACAGGTGTAGGCATTACGGCCGAAGGTGACATGATTGCAGCCATGGGGTTGCGCTATGGAACGCCAGAAGCAACCGAGTTTTCTGTCAACGTTCACAAGAATTTAGCGTTGAGCGCCTACCGCTCTTCCGTAACCATGGCGCAAGAACGCGGTGCTTTCGCCGTGTTCGATGCCAGTCGCGAGAAGAACAATCCATTCTTGCTTCGCATCAAGGAGGCTGACCAACAGTTGTATGCCGACCTGCAGAAGTATGGTCGTCGCAACATCGCTTGTCTAACGATTGCGCCTACAGGAACCACTTCACTGATGACACAAACCACCAGTGGCATCGAACCTGTGTTCATGCCGGTGTATAAGCGTCGCCGAAAGGTAAACCCAGGTGATGCCGACGTGCATGTAGACTTTGTGGACGAAGTGGGTGATAGCTTTGAAGAATACATCGTGTACCACAAGAAATTCTTGGAGTGGATGAAAGTCAACGGCATCGATTCTACTAAGAAATATACCCAGGAAGAGATTGATAAACTGGTGGCGCAGTCACCATATTACAAGGCAACGGCCAATGATGTTGACTGGTTGGAGAAGGTAAAGATGCAAGGTGCCATTCAAAAATGGGTAGACCATAGCATCAGTGTGACCGTCAACCTGCCCAACGACGTAGATGAGGCCTTGGTTAATCGCTTGTATGTTGAAGCTTGGAAGAGCGGATGCAAGGGCTGCACCATCTATCGAGACGGGTCCAGAGCAGGCGTTATGATTTCTGTTTCTAAGAGTGAGAAGAAACAGAAAGGCAAGGAACAAATCAAGGATAACAATGCTGACCAGAACGCACTGCCTCCCTGCAAGCAGCCCGAGGTGATAGAAGTGAGACCGAAGGTGCTGGAGTGCGATGTGGTTCGCTTCCAAAACAACAAGGAGAAGTGGGTGGCATTTGTCGGATTGCTTGATGGTTATCCTTACGAAATCTTCACTGGTTTGCAAGATGACGATGAGGGCATCGTACTGCCTAAGTCGGTTGTCAAAGGAAAAATCATCAAACAGAAGCAGGATGACGGCCCCAGCAGATACGACTTTCAGTTTGAAAACAAGCGTGGCTATAAGACTACGGTCGAGGGACTTAGTGAGAAGTTCAACCCAGAGTATTGGAACTACGCCAAACTCATCAGTGGTGTGCTGCGCTATCGCATGCCTATCGAACGTGTTATTAATCTGGTTAGTTCACTACAGTTAAAAGACGAGAGCATCAACACCTGGAAGAATGGTGTGGAGCGCGCGTTGAAGAAATACATAGACGATGGCACCGAAGCCAAAGGGAAGAAGTGTCCGGTGTGCGGACATGAGACCCTTGTGTATCAAGAGGGCTGTTTGATCTGCAAAAACTGTGGTGCCAGCCGTTGTGGATAATCGACCTTTATGATTAAACAATCAAGTTATATTTATTTAAGCAACCTGCGGTTTCGCGCCTATCACGGCGTGTTACCGCAGGAACGCGTTGAGGGCAACGACTTCATCGTGAACATTCGGCTGGCTTACGACTTTGACAAGGCCATGGAAACCGACGATGTGGCCGACACCTTGAGTTATGCCGACGTGTATCAACTCGTTCAACAGGAAATGCAACAGCCTTCCAACTTGCTTGAGCATGTGGTGGGTAGGATAGGGAAGCGCTTGCTGGCGGAATTCCCGTTGATTAAGGCTATCGACTTAAAACTCACCAAGGTTAATCCCCCCATGGGTGCCGATTGTGACGGTGCCGGCGTGGAAATACACTTAATAAATGAAAAAACCGATTGAAAGATAAGGGCTTTTCCATCTAAAAGCATTACTTTTGCAACTATATGAATAAGAAGGTCTGGCACTGTTTGCTTTGTTTCTTGCTGTTTGCGTCAGTGGGTTTGGCTGCAAACAAAAAGTTTACGCTGGTCATCGACCCCGGACATGGTGGAAGAGACCATGGTGCAGCAGGCGTTTATTCAAAAGAAAAAGATCTTGTTCTGAAGTTCGCGCTGGCTTTTGGGCAAATGGTTGAACGCAATTGTCCTGATGTTAGGGTCATCTATACGCGCAAGACAGACGTCTTTATCCCGTTGGCCAGACGCGCTGAAATCGCCAATAAGAATCGTGCCGACTTGTTTATCTCTGTTCACATCAATGCCTTGTCGGGTGGACGTAAGGTGAGAGGATTGCAAACTTATACTCTTGGACGGGGACAGAACACTGGCCAAAAAGGCATCATGGAGAACTTAGAGGTGGCCAAACGTGAGAACTCGGTTATCTTTCTGGAGAAAGATTATAAGCAAAAGTATCAAGGTTTTGATCCCTCTTCGCCCGAAAGCAACATCATGTTCGAGTTTATTCAAGACAAAAACATGCAGCAGAGTGTGGAACTAGCGCGTTACATGCAGAACCATATCCGAGCTGCTACGGGCTTGAACGACATGGGTGCGCATCAAAACAATTTGGCTGTGTTGCGGCTGTCGTCCATGCCGGGATGCTTATTGGAATTGGGTTTCATCTCAACCCCCGAGGAAGAAAACTTCATGAATGCCGCCGGAGCAGCCGATATGTATGCCCGTGGCATCTTCAACGCATTCGTACAATACAAGAACAAATATCATCAAGGATTGGTTGTTCCTTACAAAGCTCCAGCCGTACCAAAGCCACAGGTGCCTGAAATTGTTCCGGAGGTCTACAAGGAGCAGAGCCAAAAAGCGGAATCTGCGAAAAATGTCAAGACAAATGCGGCTTCTCTTGCCGCCAACGTGCCACAACCTAAGGTGACAGAAGCCACATCCACCAATCAGCAAGCACCTCAGATAGCAGCTAATCAGCCAGAGTCACGGGCGATACCAGCCATGCCTCAGCCGGCTGAAGCGGCTTCCAATGCGAGAAATGAGGCTGGAACTCCCGTTCAAACACCTACACTTCCCGCTGCAAACGCCGCTCAGGAAGTCCCTGTGTTCAAGATTCAAATCTTGACGACCCATCGAAAATTGGCATCAACTGATGCTGCTTTGAAAGGGCTTAAAGGGTGCGAGTGGTACGAAGCTGGTGGTGATTTGAAATACACTTACGGCTCGTCGATCGATTACAATGAGATACGCCGACTTCGAAAAGAAATCATCGATCGTTTCCCTGATGCCTTCATCATTGCGTTCAAGAATGGACAGCGCATGGATGTGAACGAGGCAATCCGCACGTTTTTGCAGAATAAAAAGAAATAAGGTTGTTTTTTTAAGTTCCAACGGATATGATAAAAGTAAGAGATGAAATAAAAATTGCCCTCGTGGCGGTCGCCGGTATCGTGGCTTTGTTCATCGGAATGAACTTTCTGAAAGGTACAAATCTGTTTACAGGCAGCAAAACTTACTATTTTGCTTTCGATGACATTAGCGGTTTGACCAAGTCGAGTCCTATCTACGCCTCTGGTTATCAAGTGGGATTGGTTAAGGATATCATTTTCGATTACAGCCACAAGAACAAGACCAAGGTTATTGCAGAGATGGATAAGCAGATGAAAATCCCTACGGGAACCACGGCCTTTATCAGCAGTGACGTGCTGGGTAACATCAAGGTAACCTTGAACATCGCTCCCAATCGAGGCGAGTTTATCCAGGAAGGCGGGCTCATCCCGGGAGACATCGATAGAGGACCCATGGGTGAAGTGACGTCCATGATACCTGCGGTGAAGCAGATGTTGCCTAAATTAGATTCCATTTTGCTGAGTCTTAATCTGCTTTTGGCCGACCCAGCCATCGCAAGCTCCGTGCACAATGTACAGGACATGACGGCCAATCTCACCAAAACTTCTCGCGAACTGAATTCCATCGTTGCAAAATTAAACCGTGAAATACCTGGTGTGGTGACGAAAACAAATACCATTTTGGATCATTCTGAAACGTTCACGGCCAACCTTTCACAGGTAGACGTGGCCACTACCATGCGAAAAGTGGATGAGGCTATGGCTGATGTCAAGGCGGTTACGGCTAAAATCAACAGCAATGAAGGCACGCTGGGATTGTTGATGCGCGACCCTTCGCTTTACAATCAGCTCAATACCACTGTGCGTAGTGCCGATTCTCTCATGGTCAACATCCGTCAACATCCTAAACGTTACGTCCATTTCTCTATCTTCGGAAGGAAAGATAAGTAAGGTGTCGTACATCACATGACTGCAATGACGCTATTTATGAACAATCATCATCTGTCGAATGCGATGTGTCTTTAATTAAAATTGGTATAAATAAGAAAACTGATTGTTTCACACTGGTCGAAATGGCATAATGCATTAACAGCGTAGCCGATAATAGATATTTCATTTATGTTTCACCGTTCAAGTATGTATCTTGATGGTATTCAACTTAACTTACTTGTTCTCAAAGTTTTATGAACAAGCAACATCAAAAGCAATGAGATTTCTTTTAGAAAGTTGCTAATATGCGGGTAGTTAGGTACTTACGATTTTCCTCCTGTTGAAACATAGAAACATGCATTTGTTTAATCAAGTTTTCTTTTATAAATTTGCAGTCGATTGATCATCGAATTGATCGAAAGACATACGTAAAATACTACATGATTCAATGAATGTAAGTCCTAATCAAGCTTGGGGCCAAGCCCTTGCGCTCATCCGTGAGAATGTTTCCAAGCAACAATATGATACATGGTTTCAGCCCATCACCTTCGAGTCGTTCGACGAAACGACCCGCACGTTGTTGATACAGGTACCCAGTCCGTTTGTGTACGAGTACTTGGAAGAGAATTATATCGACTTGTTGAGCAAGGTTCTCAGGCGTTCTTTTTGTGATAACATTCGTTTGAAATACCGTATTGTCACAGATCAGGAGCATCATCTGACACAGGATGTAGAGGCTGAACAAACCGATGTGGCGGGTGTTAAGCCACAGAAGAAAACCCGAGCCAATCAACCTCCGTCGGCTCTTGACGCCGCCCAGCCGCAACAGTTGGACCCAAATTTGAATCCACACCTTACTTTCAATAATTATATTGAAGGCGACAGCAACAAGTTGCCGCGCTCGGTTGGCATGTCAATTGCAGAACATCCCAACAAAACACAGTTCAATCCCATGTTCATCTACGGTCCGTCGGGCTGCGGAAAGACCCACTTGATCAATGCTATCGGCATGCTCTCTAAGCAGCTCTACCCGCAGAAAAGGGTGCTGTACGTTAGTGCACGCTTGTTTCAGGTGCAGTACACCAATGCCGTTTTGCAGAACTCTGTGAACGACTTCATCAACTTTTACCAGACCATTGACTTGTTGATTGTCGACGATATACAAGAGTGGATGACGGCAACGAAGACACAAGACACCTTCTTTCACATCTTCAACCACCTGTTCCGCAATGGCAAGCGCATCATCTTGGCCAGTGATCGGCCACCAGTTGACTTGAAAGGAATGAACGAACGGTTGCTGACACGGTTCGCATGTGGACTGATTGCCGAGTTGGAGAAACCCAACTTGCAACTTTGTATCGACATCCTGAACAGTAAGATACAGCGCGACGGTCTTCAAATACCCGACGACGTGGTACAGTATATCGCACAGACGGCCAATGGAAGCGTGCGCGATTTGCAAGGCGTCATCAACTCGTTGCTGGCCTATTCTGTAGTTTACAACAGCGTGGTGGATATGCGTTTGGCCCAAAGAGTCATACAGCGTGCCGTGAAGATCGATGACAAACCGCTCACCATCGATGAGATTCTCGACACCGTTTGTCGGCATTTCAACGTCACTGTATCGGCAGTGAACAGCAAGAGTCGAAAGCAAGAGTTGGTAACGGCGCGTCAATTGTCCATGTATCTGGCGCAGAAGTACACCAAGATGCCAGCCTCTCGCATTGGAAAACTGGTGGGTGGGCGTGATCACTCCACCGTTATTCATAGCTGTTCGCGCATAGAGCAGCGCCTAAAGCTAGACTCCATGTTCTCAAATGAGGTGATGAGCATTGAAAATTCGTTCAAGCTGAAGCAATAACTGATAGTATTAATCCCTGTTTGTCGTCCCCTTCAATATTCAGAATGATATAGACATCGTATCCAAGGCTCTCGAGCTTTGGATTTTTTTTGCCCTGAGTCCATTTCTATCGAATTGTTAGTCGCAAGATCGTTTTTTGCGGATATTCTTTGCCAGTTTTATTGAAAAGTCATACCTTTGCCGTCGGTTTACAAACAGTAAGCTAAGGGTGCTCACTTTTATTCGTGGGCTGAGAACAAACCTTCTGACCTGATCTGGGTAATACCAGCGTAGGAATTGACCAAGAAGCCAAGTGGGCGAAGTTCTTTAACTGTAAAACTTTGCACTTGCTCTCTCCCTTATTCATTTATTTTTTTGATAGCTAAAAAAAGCAATGAAAAAGTTTTTATGGGCAGTGTTTGCGATGACTGCCGCCAATGTGTATGCGGTGCAACCTATTGACACCTTGCATACTTACGAGTTACAGGATGTACAAGTAATTTCTACTCGTGCCAACAAGAAGACGCCTATGGCGCATTCGAACTTGACACAAAAGCAAATCAAGCAGATGAACCATGGCAAGGACATTCCATTCTTGTTGTCTACCTTGCCATCGATTACCCTAACTTCCGATGCGGGTAATGGCATTGGGTACACCTCACTGCGTGTGCGTGGCATCGATCCCTCGCGCGTGAACATCACTGCCAACGGTATTCCGATGAACGATGCCGAGAGTGCAACCCTCTTTTGGGTGAACATGAGCGACTTTGCCTCGAGTGTGCAGAGCATGCAGCTGCAGCGAGGAGCTGGTACGTCTACCAATGGTGCGGGTGCTTTTGGTGCTACCTTGAACATGCAGACCGAGAACATCGGTACCAAACCATTCTTCGGCATCGACCTTTCGGGCGGTAGTTACGGTTCGCACAAGGAGACTTTGCGCTTCGGAACAGGGCTCATCGGTGGCCATTGGGGCATACAAGGACGCCTTTCCAACATCGGTAGCGACGGCTATCTGGACCGTGCTTCCACCAAACTCAATTCGTATTTCATCCAAGCGGGCTACTTCTCGGACAACACCATGGTGAAGTTTGTTACCTTCAATGGCGTGGAACGTACTTATCACGCATGGTACTACGCTTCCAAATACGAGCAAAGTTTGTACGGACGCACCTACAATTCGGCCGGTAAGTATAAAGATGCCAAGGGCAAAGTGAAATATTACGACGGACAAACGGATAACTACCACCAGCAAAACTACCAGCTGCATTGGAGTCAACTGCTTGGAGACCAATGGAAACTCAACGTTGCCTTGCACTATACCAAGGGCGACGGATACTACGAGCAATACAAAGGAAAAGGCAATTGGTACCAGTATCATTTGTCTAAAGACACCAAGTTGTTGGGCGACTTAGTGCGCCAAAAGAAGATGGACAACGATTTTTATGGTGCTGTAGGTTCCATTAACTATGACAACAACAGCGGTTTGACAGCCCATATCGGTGGCGGTTGGAACAAATATGTGGGCGGTCACTTTGGAAAAGTCATTTGGACGGGTGCACCTTTCTATCAGATAGAAGATGCCAACGGCAATAAGAAGAAGGTGTATCAGATGGGACCCTCCACATTGGAGCCTGATAACGAGTATTACAACAACGATACCAAGAAGGTGGACGGCAATGTTTACGGAAAGGTAAACTGGGAGTTCGTAAAGGGTTTAAGCGCCTTTGCCGACTTACAATATCGTCATGTGGGCGTTAAGATGACGGGTCCTTCCGACGCATGGGACGACAATAACAAGCAGATTGTCTTCAATCTCGACCAAAAGTTCAATTTCTTCAATCCTAAGTTTGGACTCAATTATCAGGCTGATGACCACAACCGCGTGTATGCATCGTATGCCATTGCGCACAAAGAGCCTACCCGTAACAGTTTTGAGCAGAACCTTGACACCAAGTTGGAGGCAGAGAAATTAGGCGATTTGGAAATAGGTTATCAGTTTGCCAGTGCCAAGTACAGTGCAGGTGTCAACCTATATTATATGAATTATAGCAACGAATTTGTGCTCACTGGCGAACTGGATGCCATCGGTGAGATGAAAACAAAGAATGCAGGTCGTAGCTATCGCATGGGTATTGAGTTGGAATCGGCTTGGCAACCTGTCGACTGGTTCACTTGGAATGTTAATGCTACCTTCAGCAAAAACCGTGTTAAGGACTGGATGGTGAAGTTGGAAGATGGGAAGCACGCTTCTTTGGGCGACACACCTACCAGTTTTTCTCCAGAACTTATCCTCAACAACATCTTCTCATTCAACTACAAAGGTTTGTCAGCCAATGTTCATACGCAGTACATTGGTGAGCAGTATCTCACCAATACAGGACTGAAGAACTATCAAACCAAAGACGCCAACGATCAAGATATAGACGTGAGCATGATGTTGGGCAGCATCTTTACCACCAACCTCAATGTGGCTTACACCTTCGCCTGTCACAAGTTGGGCTTGAAAGAGGCTACCGTTGGCTGTACCGTCTACAACCTTTTCAGTGCCAAATACGACAATAACGGCTGGGCAGCACCTGGTTTTAAGAAGGATGCACAAGGCAACGTTGTAGCTACCGATGATGGTGGCGGCCAGTATATGGCTGGCTTTGCACCACAGGCTCCTATCAACTTCATGGCAAACTTGTCATTGACGTTCTGATAAAAGTTGACGGGAGAGGAGTAGGAGTTTATGGAAGTTATAAGGGAGAAAAGGGAGGTTGATTAGGAGTTAAGGGGAGTTAAGGGCGAGTTACGTAGGGAGTTAACGGACATTACCTTATTGATAGAGATAGAAAAAAGCCAATTTCTGCCTTCCATTGCAAAGCATTTGTCCGATAACTCCCATTAACTCCCCTTGTAACTCCTGTTAACTCCTGACCTAATTCCCCATTCACTCCCTTTAACTCCCATTCTAACAAATAACAACATGACATTCGATTGGTTGGATATAGTCACCACCATTTTGGGACTTGTCTATATCTATTTGGAATATAAAGCCAGCATTTGGCTGTGGATAGTGGGCATTGTAATGCCGGCCATGGACGTGTTTTTGTATTGGAAGCATGGCTTATACGGTGATGCGGGCATGGCGGTGTATTATACGTTAGCTGCTATTTACGGTTATATTGCGTGGAAGTGGGGTAGCAAACTCTTCAACAAGAAAAAGCAAGAACTGCCCATTACCCACATGCCCAGCAAGCATTATCTGCCCACTTTCGCGTTTTTCGCCTTGGCGTGGGGTGCCACTTATTATGTGTTGGTGCGCTTTACCAACAGCAATGTGCCTTTGTTAGACAGCTTTACCAATGCACTTAGCTTCGTTGGCTTATGGGCTTTGGCACGCAAGTATGTGGAGCAATGGCTCTTTTGGATTGCGGTCGACGTGGTTTGCACCGCTCTGTATGTGTATAAAGGCATTCCTTTCAAGGCAGGACTGTACGGACTTTATGTCGTCATTGCCGTGTTAGGGTACTTTAAGTGGAAGTCGATGATGAAACAAGCAGCGTCATGAACTATCAGCTCATCAACTCATCAACCAATTTCGACGTGGTGGTTTTAGCAGACGGAGATTATCCGCAGCACCCTATACCCACCCAAATCTTGCAGCAAGCGCCTTGCATTGTGTGTTGCGACAGCGCCATCGAGTTGCTGCATCCATCGTTATATAATAAGGTGGAAGCCGTTGTTGGCGACGGTGACTCGATGTCTGATGCTGCCAAACTACAATTTCATGACGTGCTGCATGTTGAGCATGAACAGGCAGACAACGACCTTACCAAGGCTACCCGCTATTGTGTCAGCCGCAACTACTGCCGCATCGCCTATTTGGGAGCAACGGGCAAGCGTGAGGATCATACCATGGGAAACATCTCCCTCTTGCTGCGTTATTTTCAAACCTACGGTGTGCAGCCTGTCATGGTGACCGATTACGGCACGTTTGTGCCTTGCCATGGCGATTGCACCTTTGAGTCGTTTGCGAAACAGCAAGTAAGTATTTTTAATATTTCATGCCACCGTATCGAAAATAAGGGCTTGCGTTGGCAATCGTACGCCTATCAAAGTTGGTGGCAAGGCACGCTCAACGAGTCGCTTGCCGATGTTTTTTCCCTCTATGCCGATGGCCATTACCTGGTTTATCGAACTCATGAGGCAAAAACGGGTACTCAGTAGCCTCGTTTTTCTATTCGGTAACGATTCGCACTTCTGGGCTTACAAGCAACGATACTTGTATGTGTTAACAAACCTTTCGTTTGTTAAGCCGATTCTTTTTATTTGACAAAATAAAATTGCAAAATAGATAAAACAAGCGGATTTTTAAGGATTTCAAAACCTTAAGAGCATCATCTTTTACCATATTCACATACAACAAATCCGCAATCAGCATGCTATTGCCGCCCAATAGGTATGCTTTTACCTTCCAATTGGTATGCTTTACCTGCCCAATATACATCATATAGCAAGCCTTTTTTGCAGGAAAAAGGGTTATTTCGTTCAAAACACATGTTTTTTTAGTTTGCGCTTTAGGCTCAAAAGCCTATAACCTACTAATAATCAAATTGATAATAAAAACTCTCTCATATTTCATGTATTTCCGTGACATGAACAAGCTGCTTGAAAAAACGTTCGGCATTTGTGTTAAAAAAGACGTTGCAGCAGAAGAAAACTTAACGAAGAAATTTCTGTTTGAACTAAAAAAATGCAAATTATCATTCTTCATTAAAAGAGCAGTGGTTGTAGGGAGCAGTCTTCCGGTTGCCCAACGTTGAACCCATTCAGCTTGTACTTTTGCTGTCTGTACGATAAACATTATAATAATAAATGCATGATTAAATAAAATAACTTATTAAACAACCAACAAATAATTATTAAATATTTTATAATTAAAAAGACATATAAATATAATTATTTATTTGGTTGTTCTTAAATATATATTTACCTTTGCCCTGGTTCTATACGAACTGCACTTTTTAAATATTAAACCTAACCTAATGAATCGTAGATCTAACCGACAAATGAAAGAAAAACGATCTTATTTTTTGATACTGGTTTTGTATCTCATCTTTTTGCCTAAATCACTTTTTGGTGGCAATCTGCATCCAGACGTAGTTGTGGCAGGAGGTGGTGCCAGCGGCGTATCTGCTGCTTTGCAATCAGCCCGTATGGGTATGCGTGTACTCGTGGTTGAGGAAAGTACATGGCTGGGTGGTATGTTGACAGGCGCAGGTGTTAGTGCTATCGATGGAAACTTCAATATGCCTGCTGGCATATTTGGTGAATTTAGAAATCGTCTTGCCCAACACTACGGTAGTCTTGAAGCCTTGAACACCGGATGGGTAAGCCGAGTTCTCTTCGAACCCTCGGTAGGCAACCAGGTCTTGAACGACATGGTGGCACAAGAGAAAAATATCGAAGTGTGGAAAGAGAGCAGCATCAGACGCATCAGCAAAAAGCAAGGCGAATGGAACTTGAAGATTAAAAAGCAAGGTAAAAGCGTAATCGTTAAAACACCAATGCTCATTGATGCTACTGAATTAGGAGATGTGGCAGCCAAATGTGGGGTAGCCTATGATGTTGGCATGGATAGTCGCCATGATACGCAGGAGGATATTGCTTTGGAAAAAGGCAACAATGTTATTCAGGACCTTACCTATGTTGCCATCTTGAAGGATTATAAGAAGGACGTCCCCATGCGAAAGCCGAAGGGTTATGACCCTTCAGTCTTTGCCTGTTGCTGCATCAACCAGCTGTGCATATCCAGCAATGAGCCAAAAAGAATGTGGCCGGCAGACAAGATGATGAGCTATGGACAGCTTCCCAATGGCAAGATTATGCTGAATTGGCCAATCAACGGAAATGACTATTACGTCAATTTGGTGGAAATGTCTGACAAGCAACGCAGACGAGTTTTGAAGAAAGCGAAAGAACATACCTTGTGTTTTCTTTATTTTATTCAGCACGAATTAGGATTCCGTCATATAGGACTTGCCGACGACGAATATCCCACAGAAGATCTTCTGCCTTTCATTCCTTATCATCGTGAATCCAGGAGAATTCATGGAGCGGTTCGGTTTACACTCAATCACATGGTGTCACCTTACAATCAAGCAGCTCCTTTGTACCGAACCAGCATCGCTGTTGGCGACTATCCAGTGGATCATCACCACATGCGCTACAAAGAAAGTCACACGCTGCCCGACATACACTTCTATCCAATTCCGTCATTTGGGCTGCCGTTAGGAACACTCATTCCACAGGGAGTCGAGGGTTTGATAGTAGCTGAAAAATCCATATCCGTGTCTAATATCGCCAATGGTGCAACACGTTTGCAGCCTGTGGTGATGCAGATAGGTCAGGCAGCTGGTGCATTGGCGGCCCTCTCACTCAAGAAAAGAACACCTTTATCGGGCGTATCTGTGAGGGATGTTCAAGATGAGATATTGAAGGCGGGCGGATATTTGCTTCCCTATCTGGATGTTCAGAAACAGGATCCTCGATTCATACCTTATCAACACATTGGTTCAACGGGTATTTTGAAAGGGGTTGGCAAAAATGTAGATTGGAAGAATGAAACATGGCTGAGGGCCGACCAACCATTAAAAGGACGCGAACTGGAAGGTATGCGTAACATTTTCCCACGGTGGAAGCAAACGGGTGCCATGTTGACCGACTCGGTTATGACATTGGGGGACGCATTGCGTGTCATTCAAAGTGTAGCTGAGTCAGAGGGAATGCCCATCAAAGCAAATTGGGAGCCACTGCTAAAGAAATACAATTTTAAGGCAACTGATAAGGCACACGTCATTACACGAGGTGAAATGGCCGTACTGATAGACCAAATGCTCGATCCCTTTCATTGGAAAGAAGTTGACATGCAGGGAAATTTCATCAAGTAATATTTAAATCATATAGCTATGGATATAGATCAATTGAAAGAATTAGCCGACTTGTACAAAAGTGAATTGCTACAGAGAGTGGTTCCTTTTTGGCTTGAGAAGTCACAAGACGAAGAGTATGGTGGATACTTCACATGCTTGGATCGCAAAGGAAATGTTTTTGACACCGACAAATTTATTTGGTTGCAGTGTCGTGAGGTGTGGTTGTTCGCCATGCTATATAACAAGGTAGAGAAAAACGAGGAATGGTTGAACAGTGCCATCCAAGGAGCAGAGTTTTTAAAAAAGCATGGACATGACGGCCAGTACAACTGGTATTTCTCGCTGGATAGGACAGGCAAACCATTGGTTGAGCCTTACAACATCTTCTCATACACGTTCGCAGCCATGGCTTTCGGACAGCTAAGTTTGGCTACAGGCAATGACGAATACGCCACCATCGCCAAGAAAACGTTCGATATCATCCTATCGAAAGTGGACAATCCCAAAGGCAAATGGAACAAGATACATCCGGGAACACGCAACATGAAAAACTTTGCACTGCCCATGATACTCTGCAACTTGGCCTTGGAGATAGAGCATCTCCTTGACGAAAACTATCTACTCGAGACCATGGAAACGTGCATCCATGAAGTGATGGACGTGTTTTACCGACCAGAGCTTGGCGGTATCATTGTGGAAAACGTGGGTGCAGACGGCAAATTGGTAGACTGCTTCGAGGGCAGACAGGTAACACCGGGACATGCCATAGAGGCCATGTGGTTTATCATGGACTTGGGTAAACGCCTGAATAGACCTGAACTGATAGAAAAAGCCAAGGACACCGCACTTACCATGTTGGAGTATGGATGGGACAAGGAGTTCGGCGGCCTGTATTACTTCATGGATCGCAACGGCTGTCCTCCCCAGCAATTGGAATGGGATCAGAAGCTGTGGTGGGTACACATCGAAACTCTTATCTCCATGCTCAAGGGCTATCAGCTCACGGGTGACAGGAGGTGTATGGACTGGTTTAAGAAGGTACACGAATATGCTTGGACACATTTCAGGGATGACGAGTATGCTGAATGGTACGGATACCTCAACAGGCGCGGCGAAGTGCTGTTGCCATTGAAGGGTGGAAAATGGAAAGGATGTTTCCATGTACCCAGAGGAATGTATCAATGCTGGACTACTTTAGAAGAAATAGTCAAGGCAAACGATACCAAATAAACCGAACCATGACAAACAGGAGAAACTTTATCAAGCAAATGATGGGTGCCTCATCGCTTGTGCTGGGTAGCAAAATTCTGTCTTCCTATACCAAGGTGGACAACGCTTTTGCCCAGCACGAGGACGGCGAGACTTTTGCTACGCCGCACGCTATGAAGGGCATGCCTATTAAAGCTACATTTCTGGATGAGATAAGTTGGGACATTCCGCACCAAAACTGGGGCAAGAAAGAATGGGATCAAGACTTCAAGGCCATGAAAAAGATGGGCATCAACACGGTTGTTCTCATCCGTGCCGGACTAGGAAAGTGGATTGCTGCACCGTTCTCAACTCTCATCGGAAAAGAAGATGTATATTATCCACCAGTTGATTTGGTAGAAATGTTCTTGACACTCGCCGACAAGAACCGCATGAATTTCTTCTTCGGCATGTATGATTCCGGCAAGTATTGGCAAGAAGGACTGTTCCAAAAAGAGATAGACCTGAACCTAAGCTTGATAGATGAGGTGTGGGCCAAATATGGCAAACATCCATCTTTCAAAGGATGGTATCTGTCACAAGAAATCAGTCGCCGAACAAAAAACATGTCACGCATATATGCGGAGGTGGGCAAACACGCCAAAGCCGTGTCGGGTAACCTCACGACCATGGTTTCGCCCTATATCCACGGCGTGAAGACTGACCAAGTGATGAGTGGCGATAAGGCTCTTACTGTGAGAGAACATGAAGAAGAATGGAACGAGATTTTGGGCAACGTCAAGGGTGCTGTGGATATCTTGGCATTCCAAGACGGACAGGTAGACTATGGCGAACTGTACGATTATCTTGTGGTGAACAAAAAATTGGCAGACAGATATGGCATGAAATGCTGGACAAACATTGAATCGTTTGACCGCGACATGCCCATCCGCTTCCTGCCAATCAAATGGGAGAAATTGCTGTTGAAACTTGAAGCCGCGCGGAAAGCCGGAATGGAAAACGCCATTACCTTTGAGTTCTCGCACTTCATGAGTCCCAATTCCGCATATTTGCAAGCAGGCCATTTGTATCATAGATACTGTGAGCATTTTAATATTTAAATCATTCACTAACCTAAAAATCATAATTAATGGAAAAAATAAGATGTTGTATCAGGAGGCTTGTTGTGTCCTTGATCCTAACAGTCACATGCGTGGCAGCAGGCTATGCGCAAAATGTGATAACAGGAACAGTAAGCGATACGAACGGTGAGCCTGTGGTAGGAGTGTCTATCGTTGTGAAAGGCACGACGAGAGGACAGGTTACTAACATTGATGGGCGCTACCAAATCGAGGCTAAAGCCAATGACATATTGACTTTTGCAAGTGTCGGCATGGTATCGCAAGAAGTGAAGGTGGGCAATCGCAAGACGATTGACATTACGATGAAGGAGGATGTTGCCGCCTTAAGCGAGGTCGTTGTGGTGGGCTATGGCACACAAAAGCGAGGAAGTATTACGGGCGCTATCTCCACAGTTTCTGACAAAGAGATACTCAAGGCACCAACCATGAGTATCAGTAATATTATCGGACCCCGCATCGCGGGTGTGGCAGCCGTACAATCAAGCGGGCAGCCAGGTAGTGATAATGCGGCGCTCACCATGCGCGGACAAGGGGGTATCATCTACGTAATTGATGGTATACGACGCACCTCAGCCGACTTTAACGGATTGGATCCGAATGAAATTGAATCGGTGTCTATCTTGAAAGACGCGGCCGCTGTGTCTGTATATGGTCTGGATGCCAACGGAGCGTTTATCGTAACCACGAAAAAAGGTAGCAAAAACAAGACGTCCATCTCCTACACGGGAGCTTTCGGATTGAGCGAGAACGCACAAAATCAGGTATGGCTTGACGGCCCCGGGTACGCTTATTGGTACAACAAAGCACGCGAATTGCAGGGCGATGCCCCCGTCTTTACAGATGAAATGGTACAAAAGATGCGTGACGGAGTTGACGGTTGGGGCAACACCAACTGGTACAAAAAATTGTTTGGAACCGGAAACCGTATGCACCACAATGTGTCCGCATCGGGTGGAAACGACAAGGTGAAGTTTTTCGCATCGATGGGTTATTTGAAAGAAAACGGCAATATTGACAATTTCGATTATGACCGTCTGAATCTACGTTCAAACATTGACGCAAAGATAACCGACAACCTTACTTTTACACTGGGCATAGCTGGGCGTATAGAGAAGCGCAACGCACCCAGATACTCTGCCGACCCAAACGCTTGGCATAACATTCCACAGCAGATCATTAGGGCTATGCCATACGTTCCGGAAACTATGGAATATCAGGGAAAGACTTACGCCGTATCTACACCGACCGCATCGTCACCCGTTGCCCCATTGGCATCCATCAATGAGTCAGGATACAGCAAGTCTAATCGCTCGTTTGTCCAGACCAATTTCAGTCTGAAATATGACGCGCCTTGGCTGAAAGGCTTAAGCGTGAAGTTTCAAGGAGCTTATGATGCTAATTTCTATTTCAACAAAGTGCTAAGCAATCCTTTCGAGGTGATGCAGATGAGTCTGCCCACCTCCGCATCCAAGACGTTGAATTATTATAAGGCTTTCGATGCCCAAGGAAACAGTGTGTCACTGAGTGAGGCCGCCAGTAGGGGTTACAACTTTACCACACAAACCAGTGTGACATACGACAACAGGTTTGACAAGCACACCGTGGGCGTGTTGTTATTGGCCGAGACGCGCGAAAACAAGAGCAACGCTCTGAGTGCAACCGGTACGGGTTTGGACTTCTTGCAGCTTGACGAGCTTAGCAAGATTACCAACTTGACTGGCGACGGCAAAGAAAAGATGCCAACGATAGGTGGTTATAGCGGATTTACGCGGGTGGCTGGATTTGTCGGCAGGCTCAATTACAACTATGATGACAAGTACTACTTAGAGGCTTCGGCACGTTATGATGGTAGTTATCTTTTTGGTGGTATGAATAACAGATGGGTGTTTTTGCCCAGTTTGTCATTGGGTTGGCGTATCAATAACGAAAAATGGTTTGACGCCGACTGGGTGAATAACCTGAAACTGCGTGCTGGCGTTGGTAAAACAGGAACAAGTAGCGGATTGAACGCATTTCAATGGCGCAACGCGATGACATTGGTGAAAAACGCATTGGTGCTGGGTGGCGGAAGTCAGTCGATGATGTACGCCAGCGTTTTAGGCAATCCTGACCTGCGGTGGGCACAATGCATGAACTACAACCTTGGTGTAGACGCAACCTTATGGAATGGCCTTTTAGGCATCGAGTTTGACGTGTTCTATAAATATGAGTATGACAAAATTTCGTCTGTCGTGGGTGCGTTCCCACCATCACGAGGTGGATACTATCACAACTCAGCCAATATAAACAAGGCTGATTACAAGGGATTTGAGGTGGCTTTAACCCATCGTAACCACATTGGAAATTTTAATTATGGTGGAAAATTGATATGGTCGTACGCTTATGGTCGTTGGCTGAAATACGCTGGCGACACAGACAATGCTCCAGAGTACCAACGCGTCACTGGCAAACAAATTGGTGCCAAATATGGTTTCATGGACGCAGGACTTTTCAAGGATGAGGCAGATATAGCCAATTCACCGACTGTTGTTGGTTATAAAGCACTGCCGGGCTATATAAAATATGTGGACCGGAATGGTGATGGTGTGATAACCGCTGCCCAAGACCAAGGCTATGTAGGTAAAAGCTCAACCCCAACACACACAGGTTCGTTCAACTTGTTTGGCGATTGGAAGGGATTCGACTTCGACTTGCTGTTCTCTTGGGGCTTGGACAATGTTGTGGCCTTAACCGGACAATATAGCGGTTCGGGCATCCAAGACAACACGGCCTATACAAAGCCGTTCTACCATGGTGGTAACTCGCCAACTTATTTGGTAGAGAAATCGTGGACACCTGACAACCCCAACGCAGAGTTCCCACGTCTTGAGATTTCAGGTCCGAGCAACAACAACGGTTTCTCTTCCACGTTCTGGTATCGCTCTGGCAACTACATGCGGTTAAAGACAGCGCAAATTGGCTACAACTTCCCCAAACAATGGCTAACTAACATAGGCATTGAGGGTGCAAGACTATATGTGGAGGGTTTCAACCTGTTGACATTCAGCAGTCTGACCAAATACAACATAGACCCTGAGTCTCCTTCTGTAAACAATGGGTACTACCCGCAGCAGAGGACGTATACCATGGGAATAAAACTAACATTCTAAAAGATTTGACAGTATGAAAAATATATGTTTTAACATAGCGGTGGCATTTTGCGCAGTCTTGCCCTTGACATCGTGTAACGACTGGCTGGATGGCGTTACTCAAACAGCGACCGTAAGTGATGAGATTGTTTGGCAAGACGCAAAGCACGTTGATAAAAACGTGAATGCTTTTTATACCGCTTTGCACAGATACGGCCAGTTTGGAGAGACGCAGTTTGGCGGTAGCCTGACAGAAAGCCTTACCGATGCCTTCAAATATGGTTCGGTTTCCTTGGGCCATCGTGCAGGGCACCCCAATGTTTATGTTACCGACCCATCCGTGGTGACACCCGATGGCTGTCTATATAATGTATGGAGCGAGAGTGCTGCTTACGGAAGTATCAGGCAGATAAACCAGTTTTTAGCCATGCAGAAACAATATTCTAAGTTTTCTGAGGAGCAAAACGCACGCTGGGAGGCTCAGGCTCGCTTCTTCCGCGCATACCTATACTTCCAGTTGGCCAAACGGCATGGTAGCGTAATTATCTATGAAAACTTGCCGGAAAGCAACGACAAAGCACTAAGTTCGGCTGAAGAAACTTGGAAATTTATCGCTGATGATCTTGACTTTGCGGCAGCTAACCTTCCTAAGGAGTGGGCAGACCCCAACGCAAAAGGCAGGGTAACTCAAGGAGCAGCCTACGCCCTGAAGTCACGAGCCATGCTTTACGCAGAACAATGGCAGGCTGCATACGATGCGGCCGACAAGGTAGAGAAGCTCGGGCTTTACGATTTGGCATCCAATTACGCTGACGCATGGAGTGGTAACAACAACGAATGCATATTGGCCTTCAGGTACAACAAGGACAGTGGACCCTACCACAGCTTTGACCAATACTATGTGCCACAGTGCGACGGATACGATTTTGGTGCTACGGGTACACCCACGCAGGAAATGGTGGAGTGCTATGAAACCAAGGACGGTAAAATCGTGGACTGGACTCCATGGCATGAAACAACCAACCAAAAGCCTCCTTACGACCAGCTTGAACCTCGATTTTCCGCAACCATCATATATTCGGGAAGCGAATGGAAGGGACGCAAGATGGATTGCAGCGTAGGAGGTAAGAACGGAGAGTTCATGGCTTATCGTGAGCAGGCCTACTCTTTCGGCAAAACCACAACAGGATATTTTCTTCGTAAGCTGCTCGACGAAAAGCTGACGGATATCAAGGGACAACACAGTTCGCAACCATGGGTAGAAATACGCTTTGCCGAGGTGTTGTTGAACAAAGCCGAGGCTGCTTTCAGATTGGGTAAAACTAGTGAGGCACAGACGCTCATGAACCGCGTGCGGGCACGTGTTGGACTGCCTGCGAAAACCTCTACCGGTGACGCTTGGTTTAAGGATTACCGCAACGAGCGTAAGGTGGAATTGGCTTACGAAGGACATCTGTTCTGGGATATGCGCAGGTGGAAACTGGCTCATATTGAGTATAACAACTACCGCTGTCACGGTATGAAGATTACCAACGGCACATACGAGTATGTTGATTGTGACGGTCAAGACCGTAAGTTCTCGTCAAAACTCTACAGGCTGCCTGTTCCTACATCCGAATTGAAGAACAATAAGTTGGCCAAACAGTTTGATGAATGGAAATAACAACCTTTAAGTATTGACAAATATGAAAACCAAAATATTAACATTAGCCTGCAACCTGCTGCTTATTTTTACATGGGTGGGTTGCCAAGAGCCCGAGGAGTTTCACCCTAATATAGAGCGAAACGGCATTACAAATCTCACAGCACGGTTTATTGATGATGACAGGGATGAAAACAACTTCACGAGTGAGATAGACTATCAAAATAAAGTGATTACTGTTGTGTTTCCCTACAACTATCCACGGTTGTCTGACAATGTTCTCGACAAGTCGTCACTCAAAAAGATGCGGGTGTTCGCAAGTCTCGAAAACAACGTGTATGTAACACCTAAGCTGTACTTTATGGATCTGACGAAGGAAAACACGATTACCGTAACCGACCAGAATGGGGGGAAGGCAGACTATAAAGTAGTGGCTGAAATAAGAAAAAGCAACGAGTGCGCCATCACTAAGTTTGACCTCCCGAATGCTAACTTAAGTGGCCTTGTGAAGGAAGCAGACAAGGTTATCTCCCTTGTCTCCGCTGACGAGATTGGCAAACAACTTGCTACGGTGAGCATCTCTCACGGAGCCACCATTTCACCAGACCCAACAATCGTAGCCCTCGATTATGACCAGGAACAACAATTCAAGGTTACGGCGCAAGACGGCGTTACCTCGATGGTGTATACAGTGAAAAAAGAAATTCCTCAAAAAATCAACAATGGGTTGCGCGCCAGCAGCGCTCAACTATTGTGGGTAAAGAAACTTGTGGACATCGGACTAACCCAAAACCACATGACCACTGGTATCGCAGCCCTTAACAACTATGTTGTCGTGAACGAGAGAGGCAATGGACAAGCTGTATATCTCAACGCCAAAACCGGAGAGATAGCGGGTCATATCGACATCAGCGAATTTGCGGGGAGTCTGACAAACATGTATGCCACGGCCGATGATAACGATAATATATTGTTCTGTAACTTGAACAACCAAAAAGATGGAAAGTTCATCATCTGGAGAGTAAAGGGTGTCAAAGGCAAGCCTGAAAAGTATTTGGAATACACCACAAGCGCACAGATGGGACGTAAACTATCTGTTATTGGTAGCTTGGACGGTGATGCTATCATTACGGCACCTATACATGGTACCGCAGGACAGTTTGCACGCTGGCAGGTGAAAGGCGGAAAGCTGGTTTCTACCACGCCAGTCATGGTTCAAGCCCAAGGCTTAGGCAACTGGGGTAATAATGCGGATGTAATATACAGCAATCCAGCTGACCCCACAAGCGACTATTTCGCTGCATACTATGCCGCACCAAGGCATGCTTCAATGTTTGACGGGAAAACCAATTCTATCAAAGCCAAGGGACCAGAAATATCTTCCAACTGGCTTCAGAATGCGGTAGACTATACCGTATTTAACAAAGCACACTACTTCATTTCTAACTCTGTGAACCTTTGGACATGGGGTACAGACGATTGCATCTACTTGTTCGACACAGGTGGTGGCAATTTGGACACGCAGGTGCTTGACTTCTCTTCAAAAGGCTTGGACATAAATGGCAAGTACGGAGGCAAGGCATTAGGAAAACAAAACGCAAATGGAACAGGCGACGTCGCACTGAGAGTATCGAACGACGGATACTATCTGTACATCTACTTCATGTTTACCAACGGATATGTTGGTTGCGTGCGCTGCGACTGTTTGGATTTATAATCTTTCATTCAACCATCTCAATGCTTTGACCATGTCACTGCATTGAGATGGCTTTTATCGTTCACGGTTGATAAAAACATATCCATTTTGTTGGATGATGAAAAAAGAACCGTAAATTTAATGGCAAGAATAAAATAATAAGGGACAACGAATGAAACAACAACATTGTACTATCAGCCTTTTATTCCTGACTCTACTTGTTTTTGTAGCATGTGGATCAAAAGATCCAATAGATTATTGGGGACAAAACAAACAAAAGGAAGAACAGGAAAATAACAAAGAAATAGAAAATAAGACCGACAAACCGAGATATATCTGGATTGACGCGGCAGCGAATTTTCCTGACTTCGCCAATAGCAAAGAGGCCATAACAAGAGATTTGACCCTTGCTAAAGACGCAGGTTTCACGGATATCGTGGTAGACGTGCGCCCAACCTGTGGTGACGTGTTGTTCAAGACCTCAATGGTAGAACAAGTGAAATATCAATACGCATGGACATCTACAGGCTATACAAAGATAGACCGCACGGCCACGTGGGACTATTTGCAAGCGTTCATAGATGCCGCACGAAAATTGGGTTTGAATGTTCACGCAGGCATTAACACGTTTGTGGGAGGAAACACCATGAACAACGGAACGGGCATGGTGTATCGTGACGAGAGCAAAAGGGCATGGACAACACAGATGAGCACAGCTCAGGGAATTGTCAGTGTCATGGACGAGGCTGAGCCTACCAAGTTTCTAAATCCAGCCAATCCGGAAGTGCAAACTTTTCTTTGCAACTTGTTGCGAGATCTTGCGAAATATGATCTTGATGGTATCGTGTTGGATCGAGGCAGATATTTGGATTTGCGTGCTGATTTCTCTGATCTTTCTCGCAAAAAATTTGAAACGTATATGGGAAGCAAAGTCTCTAATTTCCCAGAAGACATCCTTCCCAAAGGCGCGACAAAGCTGTCGGGGAAATCTTCTGATTACACAAAGAAATGGTTGGAGTTTAGAGCAAAAACCATTCGCGACTTTATGGAAAAGGCACGAAACGCAGTCAAGAGCGTCAATTCAAAAATACAATTTGGCGTGTATGTTGGTGGTTGGTACTCTACCTATTACACTGTGGGTGTGAATTGGGGCTCCCCTAATTTTAAAACCTCTGATTATTATAGATGGGCAACTAAAAACTATCACTCCTGCGGATACGCTGACTTGATGGATCAAATGCTCATTGGTGCTTATGCCTCGCCATTGCTTGTTTATGGCAATACCGAATGGACCATGCAGGGATTCTGCCTACAGGCCATGTCAAAGATAAAAGGTTCTTGTCCCAAAGTAGTGGGAGGCCCCGATGTCGGTAATTGGGACACGGCCAACAAAGCCACCCAAGAGCAGGAAAACCAAGCCATCGTGCAATCTGTCAAGGCATGCATGGATGCTTGTAACGGTTATTTTCTGTTCGACATGATTCATCTTAAGAAAGCCAATCAATGGAAATATGCCAAAGAAGGTATTACTAAAGCCATCGACAAAACAAAGTAATAACATATAATATACGACTTATGAAAAGAGCCTGTCTCACACTACTCCTATTGTGCACCACCTTACTGACTTTTGCTACAATCAAACCCAAGGTCATGTGGTTGGATTGTTCGGCCAACTTCGAGCGATTCAGCTATCCTGACTCCATCAGGTATTACGTTGGCAAATGTCATGAGGCCGGTATCACACATTTAGTATTAGACATCAAGGATAACACCGGCGAGGTACTTTACGATAGTAAGTACACATCGAGGAAAAGAACGTGGAAAGGATTTACACGCCCTGATTTTGACTTTATCAATACGTTCATCTCCGAAGCTCACAAGCGGGGCATGATTATCTTTGCCGGCATGAATATCTTCGCTGACGGAAGCAAAGCGCACGGCCAGTTAAGAGGAGCTGTCTTTGGGAAAAATAAGAAATGGCAATCCATCAATTACGTTCCTGGAAAAGGACTCATCCCCGTGACAGAGCTAAACGGAAAAACGTCCATGTTCTTGAATCCGGCCTTGAAAGACGTGCAACGACATGAAATCAACATCGTGAAAGAGGTGGTCAAACGCTTTAAGTTTGACGGTATCATGTTGGACAGGGCGCGTTATGATTGCATCGAATCAGACTTTTCAGAAGCATCGCGCATCTTGTTTGAAAAATACATAGGTCAAAAACTTAACAGATATCCAGAAGACATATACGAATGGAAAGCTAACGAAAAAGGTTCGTTCGACAGGGTTCCCGGACCGTATTATAAGAAATGGATAGAGTGGCGTGCCTCTGTCATCTATGGTTTTATAAAGGATGTCAGATCCGCTATAAAAAAAATAGATTCCCAATGTATACTGGCCTCATACACGGGGGCATGGTATCCTACCTATTATGAGGTGGGCGTGAACTGGGCAAGCAACAAGTATGATCCTTCAAAGGATTTCCCATGGGCCACGCCTGAGTATCGTCAATATGGCTATGCAGAACTGATAGACTTCTACACCAACGGTAATTATTATAAAAATGTAACCATAGACGATTATTACAAGTCGTCAGGATTGTACAAGAACGAGACCGACAGCGAAGCTTCGTCAGGCGAATACCTCTGCGTGGAAGGCGGTTGCAAATATACAAGACAGCTGTTGCAGGGTGCCAAGCCATTCTATGGAGGCCTGTATGTAGAAGACTACCGTAAAAGCCCCTTGCAGTTTCAGAAAGCTGTCCGCATGAACCTCAAAGAGTCTGACGGTGTCATGATTTTCGACATCGTGCACATCATCCTCTATGATTGGTGGAAAGAGCTGAAAAAAGCATTGGACGAAGACCATGCGCCTAATCCACACGAGCTGTATGGCTCGGTCACTTGCGAAGGCAAGGGTGTACCCAATGTTGTGGTGACAGATGGGAAACGCTGTGTAGTGACAGATAAGAACGGCGTATATCGCATCCCAAACGTGGGTGACACGCGGTTTGTGTACATATCCACGCCTGCCGGATATCTCACCGAAACCAATAGGGGAATACCCCTGTTTTATCAAGAAATTGACCATCAGAAACAACAGATGGAATACAATTTCAGGCTCAAGAAAAATCCCAAGGACGACACAAAACATATCGCCATCGTAGAGGCCGACGTGCAAGCCAACTCCAAAGAGCACTGGTTGAAATACGGCCCAGTAGTGGACGACTATCGCAAGTTGTTGGCCTCAACCCCTGACAAAGATGCGTTTGGGTTGTCATGCGGTGACATCTGTTGGGACACGCCGACAACATTCTTTGAGGATTACATGCGACAGGCACAGCGCATTGACCTTCCTTTTTATCGAGTGATTGGAAATCACGACATGGACTACAATGGCCGAACGCACGAAACATCCTACCGATCGTTTGAAACGCATTTCGGACCATCATGCTATTCTTTCAACAAAGGCAACGCACACTATATCGTTATCAATAATTGCTTTTACGTTGGACGACAATACTTCTATGTAGGATACATCGATGAGAATACCTTCAAGTGGTTGGAACAAGACCTTTCCTATGTTCCCAAAGGCACCGTAGTGTTTGTAGCAGCGCATATTCCTTTCAGATCTACGGTGAAAGAACAACCGTTTGTTTACACCTACGAATACTTAGGAGGCGAAACCATCAACGCAGAGTCGCTCTTCAAACTGCTTGAAGGCTACGAATCGCATTTCCTCACAGGACACATGCATACCAATTCGAACGTCATCTTCAACAACCATCAGATGGAACACAACATCGGAGCCGTATGTGGAACATGGTGGCACGCCCCATTATGCCTTGACGGTACGCCGCAGGGATGTCAGGTCTTTGAGATGGATGGTAAGAAGGTAAGCTGGTATTACAAGAGTACGGGCTATCCCAAGACATACCAGTTCAGGGCGTATGCGCCTGGCGCGGTGAAAGAATATCCCAAGGATATCATCGCCAATGTTTGGAATTATGACGACCAATGGAAAGTGGAGTGGTTGGAAAACGGCAAACCGATGGGTGTGATGACGCAATACACCGGTCTGGACCCAGCAGCCGTAAAAATGGTTAAGGACAATCGCAAAACCATGCAAAGCTGGATTGCACCCCTGCCCACCAAACACATGTTCCGCGCCACGCCTCGCCATGCCAATTCTAAATTGGCCGTCCGCGTAACCGACCGTTTCGGAAATGTTTACCAAGAAGAAATAACACGAAAATGAAACACTTCTTTTTATCTTGTGCCGCACTCCTTGTAGCTTGTGTAACACCAAGCAGCACTATAGCCAAAGTGACTTTGACCTCAATATGGGGAGACAATATGGTGCTGCAACAACAGGCGGATGTCAAGTTCACAGGCACTGCCAAGAAAAACAGTAAAATAACGATTAAAGCATCGTGGAGTGACAAACGCATCATGACGCAAAGCGACAGTAACGGCCGTTGGCAAGCCACGTTGCATACCACTTCGGCAGGAGGCCCATACACCATCACATTCTCTGATGGCGAGGTGTTAACCCTGAGAAATATCCTCCTTGGCGAGGTTTGGTTTTGTTCCGGACAGTCCAACATGGAAATGCCCGTGCGCGGATTCAGGGGTCAACCCGTTTATGGTTGCCAGCCTTACATTGTCTCGGCTAACCCACGTAGGCAACTGCGACTCTACACTGTTCAACGCGATTGGAGTACCACACCCAAGACCGAGGGTGTGAAAGGACAATGGATGGAATTGTCATCACAGGCGGTAGGCGACTTCAGCGCAACGGCCTATTTCTTCGGAGATTTGTTGCAACGCTCCATCAACGTACCGGTAGGATTAATTCACAGCTCGTGGAGCGCATCCAAAATCGAGGCATGGATGAGTCGACAGACTCTACAACAATTCAGTGAGGTAAAATTGCCCGATGTCAACCAGTCCAAGTTTGGATGGGAGGCTGGTACACCCACATTGTTGTGGAATGCCATGGTAAACCCTTGGAAAGGATTCCCCGTACGAGGCGTGATATGGTATCAAGGTGAGGCCAACGTTTCCAATCCAGCCCTATACAAACGTCTTTTTCCAGCGATGGTGCAACAATGGAGAACCTTTTTTGAAAATAAAGACATGCCCATCTATTACGTGCAGATTGCGCCCTATCAGGCGGGCGGCAAGGATAAACTCGAATGGGCATGGTTTCGCCAGTGCCAATTGGAACTGATGAGCGAGGTGCCCAACGTTGGTATGGTGACCACAACCGATGCCGGCAGTGAGCTGTTTATACACCCACCATATAAAATAAAGGTGGGCGAGCGACTCGCCTATTGGGCGCTGACAAAGACATACGGTCGCAGTGGCTTTCTTTATTCTGGGCCGATTTACAAGTCGTGTACGCTTAAGGATGGCATTGTGGAAGTTGCATTTGAGCACGGACAAGAGGGCATGATTCCTGAAAATCAAGAAATACGTGGCTTCGAGCTTGTTGACGCAAGTGGAAAAATACATCCTGCCAATGCAAGAATCATCAATAGTACTGCCAAAGTTAAAGTGTGGAACGACTCTGTGCGTCAGCCTACCGAGGTGCGTTATTGTTTCCGCAACTATATGCAGGCTGATTTGTGCAACAATGCAGGACTTCCGGCCTCTCCCTTCAGAGCTGAAATAAAATAATCCGAAATCAAGGTGCCAGTGGTTCGGCATCATTCATTAACTTTGCCTTATATTCATAAAAAATCAAATAACAATGGTCAATAGAAGAGAATTTATCAAAAAGACGGCACTCGCAGGAGCAGCTATAACGATGGCCCCGATAGCAAAGGGAGCCAACCAACTGACAAAAACAGAGAATCTGCTCAATACGCAAGGAAAAGGCGTTAGTGGCTCTCTCATCGTTCCGAAGAACAACGGACTGAAGATAACTGGTACTTTTTTGGATGAGATTTCCCATGACATTCCTCACCAAAACTGGGGAGAAAAAGAATGGGATCAGGATTTCAAGTACATGAAGGCTATCGGCATTGATACCGTGATTGTCATCCGCTGTGGGTACCGTAAGTTCATGACCTATCCCTCCGAGTATCTTGTTAAGAAGCATGGATGTTACATGCCTTCTGTCGATTTGATAGACATGTATCTCCGCCTGGCCGATCGATACGGCATGAAGTTCTACTTTGGCCTTTACGATTCTGGTCGATACTGGGACACGGGTGACATGTCTTGGGAGATTGAGGACAACAAATATGTCATCGATGAAGTGTGGAAGCGTTATGGTCACCACAAGAGCTTTAAGGGATGGTACATCAGCACCGAAATTAGTAGACAGACCAAAGGTGCCATTCCCACGTTCCATGCCCTAGGCAAGCAGTGTAAGGATGTTTCTGATGGTTTACCTGTATTTATCTCTCCATGGATAGACGGAAAGAAAGCGGTGATGGGTACGCAGCAGCTCAGCAAAGCCCAAGCGGTTTCCGTGGAGGAACATGAGCGTGAATGGAACGAGATTTTTGATGGCATACACGACGTGGTTGATGCCTGTGCTTTCCAAGACGGACACATCGACTATGATGAGCTGGATGCTTTCTTCTCGGTGAACAAAAAGTTGGCCGACAGGTATGGTATGCAATGTTGGACCAATGCCGAATCGTTCGACCGTGACATGCCCATCAGGTTCTTGCCAATTAAATTTGACAAGCTGAGAATGAAGCTGGAAGCTGCCAAGCGGTGTCATTACGATAAAGCCATTACTTTCGAATTCTCCCACTTTATGAGTCCACAGTCGGCCTACATCCAGGCACATCACTTGTACGATCGTTATAAAGAATATTTCAATATCAGGTAATCTATAGTTTTCCATATCATGAATGATTCTTCCGTAAAACTGGGATATGTGTTTTATTTGGCGCTGGCTGCGGCATTGGGCGGACTGCTCTTTGGGTATGACACGGCCGTCATATCAGGCACCATAGACCAGGTCACGAGTCAGTTTTCGCTTAGTGTTTTACAACAGGGGTGGTATGTAGGTTGTGCCTTGATCGGTTCTATCATAGGCGTGGCTTTCGCCGGTTGGTTAAGTGACGAGATTGGACGCAAGCCTGCCATGTTCCTGTCCGCCATCTTGTTCACCGTTTCAGCCATCGGGTGTGCCATCACCCCTACGTTCAATTGGTTAGTGATTTATCGTATAGTGGGCGGCGTAGGCATCGGCGTAGTATCAATAGTTGCACCCATGTACATATCAGAGGTTTCTGTTTCTCAATACCGAGGCAGGATGGTGTCCCTCTACCAGTTGGCCATAACAGTTGGTTTCCTGGTTGCCTATCTGGTCAACTTCTTGCTCTTGGGTGTATCTCAAAGCCATTCTTTCGCATCTTCACAGTTCCAACTGATATTTGTGGATGAGGTGTGGCGAGGGATGTTGGGCATGGAAACGATACCAGCATTGTTCTTTTTCATCCTTTTGTTTTTCATTCCAGAGAGTCCGAGGTGGCTGGTTGTTCGTAACAAAAGTGCTCAAGCTACCAGCATTCTTGAAAAATTCTTTTCTGAAAAGAAAGAAGTGGATGCTGTTGTCAGTCAGGTACAATCCAATCTGGCCTCCCAAGTTAAGACCGACTGGCATCAACTTCTGCGCCCGGGAATCTTCACTGCTGTCGTTGTCGGAGTGTGCATCGCCATTCTCGGACAGTTCATGGGTGTAAATGCCGTGTTGTATTATGGCCCTTCTATCTTCAAGGATGCAGGTATGACCGATCCCTTGTTCTGCCAAGTTCTGGTGGGCATCGTCAATTGTGTCACCACTATTCTGGCTATGAGCATTATCGATAAGGTAGGAAGAAAAAAACTCATCTATTATGGCGTGTCTGGCATGATACTGTCGTTACTGATGATTGCTTTCTATTTTGCATTCACAGAGGCGTTGAACCTTTCGGTCTATTTCATGCTTTCATTCTTTCTCTTCTATGTGTTTTGCTGCGCCATCTCTATCAGTGCGGTGGTTTGGGTACTGCTTTCCGAGATGTATCCCAACAGTGTCAGAGGCGTTGCCATGTCCATCGCTGGTTTCGCATTATGGATAGGAACCTATCTTGTGGGACAGCTCACACCATGGATGCTCACATCGCTGACACCTGCCGGTACGTTTATATTCTTTGCCATCATGTGTCTGCCTTACATGTTCATCATGTGGAAATACATTCCGGAAACCGCTGGCATGTCATTGGAAGAAATAGAACGCTACTGGACCAAACGCAAATAACAGGTTTGTTCAAGTGAAATTCATGGATTATACTCAAATAATGTATCATAGCAACATGAAAAAGATATTGTTACTGTTACTGTTGTCGTGCTCGCTTTCGATGCATGCTGCCAACCCTAAGCCTTTCACGATTCCCGAACTCAAGACTTGGTACGGTGGCAAAGGCTCTTTTGTGCCTACAAAAGCATCGCGCATTGTGTACACTGGCAATGACAAGCGTGTGGCAATGGCTCTCGAAGTGTTTGCCGCTGACTACCAGAAGATGTTCAATACCTCGCTGCCCATCGTGAAAGACAAGGCGCGGGCAGGTGATTTCGCATTTGCCGTTAGCACCAAAAAGGGGGCCAAGGCAAACACAGGCGACGAGGCTTACAAAATTAATATCGGGCGTGTCGCCCGTGTGGAAGCTGCCACGCCCCAAGGCATCCAATGGGCCACGCGTACCATTCTGGAACTGTGTAGGCAGAACGAAGGGTGTACCATGCCTCAAGGCACCATCATAGACGCTCCTGCCTATCCCACCCGAGGGTTCATGCTCGACTGCGGTCGAAAGTTTTTCACCATGCGTGTGCTCAGGCAATATGTGCAAATGTTGTCGTATTACAAAATGAACACACTGCACATTCATCTAAATGATAATGGGCACCGCCAATTTTTCAACGACGATTTCGACAGCACGCCAGCGGCGTTCAGGTTGGAATGCGACACCTATCCAGGCTTGACGGCACGCGACGGACACTATACCAAAGAGGAATTTAGAAGCCTGCAACGTTATGCCGACAGTCTTGGGGTGGAGATTATACCCGAGATTGATTTCCCTGCACACTCGCTCGCCTTTACCCGTTACAAGCCGGAATTAGCCAGTAAGAAATACGGGAAAGACCACTTGGATTTGTTCAATCCCGAAACATACACTTTCTTGGATGCGTTGCTCAAAGAGTATCTTGGCGGTGACGAACCTGTTTTCAGTGGAAAATACATGCACATTGGCACCGATGAATATGCCAACGAGGACAAGCAAGTAGTGGAGAAGTTCAGGTACCTTACGGATAGATACATTAAGTATGTGGAAAAATTCGGCAAGAAGGCTATGATATGGGGCCAGCAGACACATGCCAAAGGCACCACGCCCATCAAAGTAAAAGATGTCACCATGCAGATTTGGAACAACAACTACGCCAATCCTCACTCCATGGACAGCTTGGGGTACGATATCATCAGCATTCCCGACTGGCAAGTGTACATCGTGCCCAAGGCCGGTTACTACCACGACTATCTTGATATCAAGAAGTTGTACCAGCGTTGGACGCCCGCCCATATAGGCGACGTGGTGTTCCCCGAAGGTCATCAACGTATCAAAGGTGGAATGTTTGCCGTTTGGAACGACCACATCGGCAACGGCATCAGCGCGCAAGACGTGCACTACAGATTCTTCCCAGCCTTGCAAACGCTGTCCACCAAAACATGGTCGGGCATAGGTACCTCGTTCTCGTTTGAGCAATTTGACTCTCTGCGCAAGACCTTAGATGAAGCCCCTGGACTGAACGTGGCGGGCCACTATCCACAGGGCACCATCTTGAATCGGGTGCAAGTGAACTGTGGAGACCGCATGCCCATAGACCAAGTGGGCTGGGATTATGAGGTGGCGTTCGACATTGACTATGCATCCGAAGAAAAGGGAACCGTATTGTTCAGCTCTGATGAGGCCACTTTCTATCTGACAGACCCCATTAACGGACTTATCGGGTTCAGTAGGGACGGCTATCTCTACAACTTCGGCTACCAGCTATTGCCAGGCGAGAAGGTCAACATGAAAATTCGGGGCAATCGCACCGAGACCACGCTCTGGATTAACGGGCAAATGGTGAGCAGACTCAACGTGTTGAAATTGAGAAATGTGGATTACAAGCAGATGCATTGTTTCCGCACCTTAGTCTTTCCGTTGATGAAAGCGGGAACCTCTTTTAAAAGCAAGGTGACCAATCTAAAGGTAACCAGCCAACCAAAACATATAATCTAACAATCGTTGCACTAATAATTTACAAACCTAATATCTAAATTATATGGAACTTTCAAAACAATTATCATTCTTAGAGAAAGGTCTTTTCTCGATTGTTTTGCTATCAGGTTTATCGGGGATGGCAAATGTGGCAAACGCATCTACCACAAAAATCTCGAAAACTGATTTTGTTCAGCAATCGCAAAAGACCGTGACAGGTATCGTTCTTGACGATCGGGGCGACCCTGTCATCGGAGCAAGTGTCAGCGTGAAAGGTGAAAAAACTGGTGCCGTGACTGACATCGATGGAAAATTCACTATTCGTACAGAGGGCAATGCTGTCCTGGTTGTCTCATATATAGGATTTGAGCAACAGAGCATTTCTGTCACGAATAAAAATACCATCCGCATCGTACTAGTGCCCAACACGTCCGAACTGAACGAGGTTGTCGTTACAGCCTTGGGCATCAAGAGGGAGAAAAAAGCCTTGGGCTACGCTATGCAAGAGGTGAACACATCCTCACTCACCGAGAATAAATCGGCCAGTGTGGCCAATATGTTGCAAGGAAAGGTTGCCGGCGTTCAAATATCACAGTCGGGTACCGGCCTTGGTGGATCCACGCGCATCGTCATGCGTGGCCTAAACTCGTTGACTGGCAACAACCAACCTTTATGGGTAGTGGACGGCATGCCTATCAATGATGGCACGACCGAGCAGGCCAACCAATGGGGTGGCAGCGACTGTGCAGGGGCTGCATCAGAGATCAACCCAGAAGATATTGAGAGTATATCGATTTTGAAAGGTGCCAACGCAGCTGCTCTTTATGGCTCGCGCGCACAAAATGGGGCCATTGTCATTACGACAAAAAAGGGAAGACAAGGACAACCTTTGAGCCTTGAGTATAATGGCAATCTAAGCGTTTCTGACGCTTACTCGCCATATAGTTACCAAAATCAATATGGACAGGGGTCGAACGGGGACTATAACACAAGTTCCCAGATGAGTTGGGGAGCGCCATTGGATGGTCGCATGGTGGACAATTGGCGCTCTACTATCTACAAAGATGCGCGATACGACAAGTATGCGTTACTGCCTCAAAAAGATTATATAACTGACTTTTATCGTACCGGTGTGTCATATGCCAACACGCTGACGGTTTCTGCTGGCGGCGAATACTTGTCTGGTAGGCTGTCATACACCGATTCGCGCTCCAATGACATCGTTCCAAACTACTCGCAAAACCGCCAATATCTCAATATGAATACCGAGTTCAGGAACAAACAGTTGACCGTAGGAGCCAAGGTGAGCTACATGCGAGAGCTTACGACAAACCGACCAGGACAGGGCGAGTATGGGTTGATGGTTCAATTGGTGAAAATGCCACGTGGTATTCGATTGGCCGACCTGAGAGATCCAAGAGGAACAGGTCCCTACATAAACAACTCGGTAAACTGGTCAGGACCAAGCGATAACTATGCTAACCCTTATGCTCTCTCTTCGGGGGAGAACGGAAACAAAGCAGAGCGAAACCGCATCATCGGGCAAGTCACGGCCTCATACAAATTCACAGACTATCTACACCTCACAGGTAGAGCTGGCATTGATAGGTATTCTGACCACGTCAGGAATTTCAATACCATGCCGGATGTCACCTCGACGGCCTCGCAGTATCTCAACAGTATGCTTGTCAACAAAGAGTTCAACGCCGACTTAATACTCTATTTTGACCGCAGCTTCAACGATTTCAGTGTGAACGCCAACGTTGGTACGGCAGTGATGAACACCAAAAATGAGTCCTTGTATGGCTCTTCTGGCAAGTTCGCCATTCCCAATGTATGTAATTTGGGTAATGGGTTGACTCAAACCACAGGCGAGGGATACTCCAAGAAGGAAATACAATCAGCCTTCTTCGCTACAACCGTAGGATACAAGAACATGGCGTACGTGGATATTACAGGCCGAAACGACTGGTCGTCAACTTTGCCAAAAGAAAACAGATCTTACTTCTACCCATCTGTCAGCTCAAGCGTCATCTTGTCGCAAATGTTTAAATTACCACGATGGGTTACATACTGGAAAGTGAGAGGGTCATGGGCAAAGGTTGGAAACGACACTGATCCATACAAGCTCGCCACTTATTATTACTTATGGACAACGGGAAACAAATTAGATGCGAACGGTGATAAAGCCAACCCAGGCATTTTAAAGCAGTATCTCAGCAAGTCGAAAGCGTTGGATAACCTGAAACCAGAATCGACTACTTCGGCAGAACTTGGCACAGAAGCCCACTTCCTTGACAATCGTCTGTCTATAGATTTCACCTATTATACTACTTCAACTAAAAACCAAATACTTGGCGTAGACATGCCTGGCTCGTCAGGATACTCGTCCAAACTCATCAATGCAGGAAAAATCAAAAGCCACGGCTATGAATTGATGGTTAACGCAACGCCTTTGAAAACCAAGGACTGGAATTGGGACATCAATCTCAACTGGGGATTGAATCGAACGGAGTGTGTTATGCTCGATAGCGAGATCTCGCGCTACGAACTGGGCGCAACGCGGGCAGGCAAGGTGGTTGTAGAGACTGGAAAGAAATATGGCAACATCATTGGCAAGGCTTACAAACGCAATGAGGCAGGACAAATCGTTGTCAACGACAAAGGCTTGCCAGAGTCTGTGTCTGACAAAGTTATCGGAAACATACAGCCCGATTGGACTGGCTCCATAGGTAACATGTTGAAATATAAGGATCTTGTGTTGTCATCGTTGGTAGATATACGCATGGGTGGCGACTTTATCTCAAGCACAGACAATTATGCTTGCCAGCAAGGTACGGCGGCAAAAACCATCTACGGCCGACAGCAAGGAGAGCAAATTATCGTGGACGGTGTGACGGCCGACGGAAAGAAAAACAATGTAGGGCTCAATGCTGAAACCTATTGGACCAACATAGCAGGACCAGAGGGCATCATGGAAGCATTCATGCACAAAGGAACATACGTCAAGATGCGCGAACTATCATTAGGTTACATCCTGCCACAGGCATGGTTCGCACACATGCCAATCAAGTATGTTAAGGTGTCCTTGGTAGGCAGAGATCTATTCTATTTCTATAAAGCCGCCCCCATCAACCCCGAGGGTGCGTTCTCAAGAAACGATTACGCGCAAGCTTTTGAGTTGGCATCCATGCCACCAACACGGGCTTATGGCTTAACTGTTAACGTGAAATTCTAAAAGTATAGTAACTATGAAACATCATATTTTTAAAAGCACAGCACTCGCATTGGTTTTTTGCGTCGCAAGCGCAAGTTGTACTGATTCGTTTGATGCGATGAACCGCGACCCCATGGGTATGACCGATGGCGACTTAGGATATATGACCGCTTATATCCAAGAATGGGGTACGCGTATAGGATCTTGGGAATATCAAGTAGGTGAAAACCTGCACACCAATCTTTATGCACAGTATGTCGCCAACTCAGCCTCCTATTTCACTTCCGACAGTTATACTTACAAAAGTGAATGGGTAACCGACGGTTTTTGGAACACATACTACGTGGGAGTGTTGAAGCAGTTTAAAACGGCTCAAGCCATTGCCGCCCAAAACCCAGCCTATGGTAACATCTTCCAAACCATGAGAATATTCACGGCTATGTGTACCGCACAACTCACAGACTTGTTTGGAGACATGCCTTACACACAAGCTGCATTGGGTAACAGCAAAGCGGAATACGATACACAGAAAAGCATCTACACAGACATCTTTAAAGAGCTTTCTGAAGCTGTGGAGAAACTCAAGGCTGATAAGAGCAACGCAACCATGATCACATTTAAGCAAAAGCAAGATCTCATCTACGATGGCGATCTTGAGAAATGGATCAAACTGGGTAACTCCCTCCGATTGAGATACGCCATGCGATTGGCCTATATAGACCCCGAAACGGCCAAGAAAGAGGCAATGGCAGCCTTGGCTGGTGGTGGCATGCTGGACAGCAATGCCGACAATGCTGGCGTGTTCATATCAGGGCAAGGTGTCACTGGGTGGCCCTTGCACCAGATATCCGGCTGGGGCGAGTTTTGTATGAGTAAGACTATGGAAAGAATGCTCAAACAAACCAGCTCTGTCATGGATCCGAGAACAGCTTTATGGTTTGGTCACACGGAAAAATCAACGGTCGAAAATCCAGAGTACACTGGCATTCCCAATGGAGTACCAGTAGACAAACTTGCGCAATATCCCAAAGATATGAGGTCAAACGTGTGGGGATTGCAAACGGCACCAACATGGAATTCGAAAGGAGACAGCAAGTTCCCCTACAATGTTGCCAAGCGGCAAAAAGTGATGGACTATGCTGAAGTGTGCTTCTTGAAAGCTGAGCTCGCCCTTAGAGGATGGAGTAGCTCCATAAATGCCGAGAACATGTATTTGGCTGGTATACAGGCCTCATTAGATAATGAACGCGCCAACGTGGATCCTTCGCTATACTCTACAAAGAACGATGAAACCTATAAAAATAGCGGCAGCGTGGCATGGGAAACGCAATCGTCTTTGGAAGGTCATCTTGAACAGATTATGACGCAAAAATGGTTGGCTCTCTATCCGAACGGTGTCGAAGCTTGGACAGAATTCAGAAGAACGGGTTATCCTAAACTGACACCTGTCAAACTCAGTCTCGATCCATCAATTAATGCTGACAAAGGTGAATTCATCAAAAAGCTAAGGTACGTTGATGATGAGTTACGCGAGAACCCAAACGCCACCAAAAAGTCTCTCAACGATGGCAAAGGAGATGGTTCCAACGTTCGCGTTTGGTGGGACACAGGGCGATATAAATAACTTTTAGCGAAAGGTGTAGTGGGCGACGCCCAAGGTCTTCCCTACATCAAAAGAACCTGTCGTCTTTACAACGATGAACTTGTTGGTTCAAAGGCATAAGCAAGTTAAAACATGTTTAATTATTCAACAACGGAGGCAAGCATCTGTCATGGGGTGTTTGCCTTCTTTCTTTTAGTGCCTGATAATGTTAGTTCATCTCCTTGGCTTTGCCCACACCACAGTTAGACTTCTAGATGTGGAACAAAGTGCATGGGGTAGGAGATAGGTTGTTGTGTTGGCTGGTTGGGACGTTTGTCCGTATAAATGACAATAAAACGCCACTTCCAAAAGTGCAAAATAGAGAAAATCGATAGGTAGATGCGGTACATTTATCTCTTTCTGGATTCAGAAAACAGGCCTGAAGGTCCAATAGCATTGAGTTGTGAAGTTAAAAGATATGCTATTCGTGCACAAGTAACATGCAATTACACGTTTAAAGCATACCAATTATGCGGTTAAAAACATGCTTTAATCGTGCAAAAACACGAAATACAAGGTTAAAGATTGGACTTGAAACGCTTAACGTATTGATTAATAGAGAGATATGATGATTGTGTGTATTTTTTAAATTTACGAGAACTCTGAGGCATGGTGGCAAATAAGCGAATTATAACGAGGTGTTTGTCAAGATAAATGATAGGCTCTTTTCATGCGAAGTCATCCGCTGAAATACCTTTAGATATGGCCAGTAGGCCACGCACATACCTGTTATATTTGTTGTAGATCATTTCTCTACGAATGGTCATATTACTGTCATGACATCAAGCCGCACACGTCTGCATTTTTTTGTATTTACTTTCAAGCAGAATATACTACAAAAATGTTTCAAGTTTTCGATTTTAATTTGTATCTTTGCCTTATAAAGTGCTTTGATTTGAAACTCAACACATCTTTGCTGTCATTTATATAGGTTAAATCAACATCAAAAATGAAGACCATACTAAAATTAGAATACTTGCACCGAAAGCCTGACAATTATAAAACAATTCTCAAGTATCTGATGCTGCATGATGGCTGTACGATACCGGAAATCTCGAAACATATAGGTATCAGCGTTCCAACGACGACAAAAATCATCACAGACCTGATGAGCAAGGGGTTTGTGGCTTCAAAAGGAAAACGTGATCAGACGCACGGTAGGCTTCCTACGGTTTATGGTCTGTCTACCGATTCTGGCTACTTTTTAGGCATCGACCCCAGTTATAACTCTTTAGCTATGGCTCTTTGTGATTTCAGTGGAAACATTGTCTTTGAGAAAAATAAGATTCCCTTTCAATTAGAAAATACACAGCAATGCCTTGACACCTTGCTCGATCTTGTCAATGAATATATTGGCTCTCTTGACATACAAAAGGAATCTATCTTGCATGCTTCTATGAACGTGTCGGGCAGGGTGAATCCGTTCACCGGCGTTAGTCACAGTATATTCGATTTCTTGGATCAGCCTTTAGCCAAGTATATTTCAGATCAGATTGGCATTCCAACGTGCATTGAGAATGATACCAGAGCCATGACTTTTGGCGAATATTTGGTTGGTTGCTGCAATGGTGCCAAGAATGTACTGTTTGTCAATGCGAGTTGGGGCATAGCCATCGGCATTATTGTAGGGGGAAAAATATATTATGGGAAATCGGGCTTCTCGGGTGAGTTCGGTCATGTGAAAGCTTATGATAACGAAGTGTTGTGTCGCTGTGGGAAGAAAGGCTGCCTGGAGACTGAGGTTTCTGGTATGGCTCTGTTACGCGAAACAGTGAAAAACGTGTTGAAGGGCAAACGTTCCATCCTTTCTGACAAAGTGCTCAAAGAGAATAAAGAACTCACACTATCAGACGTTCTGTACGCAATTCAGAAGGAGGACACGCTGTGTATTGAAACTTTGCAGAAGATAGCAGACCAGTTAGGGCGCAATTTGGCAGGCATGATTAACATCTTCAACCCAGACATGTTGATTATCGGTGGCGACTTGTCGCAGACCGGAGATTACATTACACAGCCGGTTCAGATGGCTATCAAGAAATATTCACTGAACATCGTTAATGAAGATTCGGAAGTTGTAACCTCAACACTGCGCGAGAGAGCAGGCGTCGTAGGTGCTTGTATGGTTGCCAGGTATCAAGTTGTTAGAGATTAATGCGCTTGATGGATGCCTCTTCATCATCTGAATCATCAACATATTGGTTCTGAAATCACGATAGTGATTCGCTCGTATTTTGAGTGTTTGCATCTATCTTTCAAATAAAAAGTGAACTCTTTACCCGGAATATTTTTATCAGTAACACATCATGTATACGCAAGAAAAAGGATTATACATTGCACATGGGCAACAAGGCCCTATTGTGATGAATGGCAAAATGGCTAATCGACACGGATTGGTGGCAGGAGCAACGGGAACAGGAAAAACCGTTAGCCTGCAGGTGATGGCAGAATCGTTCTGTCAGGCGGGCGTTCCCTGCTTCATGGCTGACATGAAAGGCGATTTGTCGGGTATCAGTCAGACGGGCCATCTCACAGGTTTTATTGAGAAACGAATGGCAGACTTTGGCATCGCCAATCCGCAGTTCCAGTCTTGTCCGGTGCGGTTCTTCGACGTTTATGGGGAGCAAGGGCATCCCATGCGTGCCACCATTTCGGAGATGGGACCTGAACTGCTGACGCGTCTCCTTGAACTCAATGATACGCAGGCGGGCATTCTTAACATCGTGTTCCGTGTGGCTGACGACCGAGGATTGTTGATTATCGACATGAAGGACTTGCGTTCCATGCTCGACTATGTAGGGCAGCATGCCAAAGAGTACACCACGAGGTATGGAAACATCTCCTCTGCTTCCATCGGAGCCATCCAACGTGCACTGCTCCAGTTGGAAAGTCAGGGCGCCGACTTGTTCTTTGGTGAACCATCTTTTGATATTCATGACCTGTTGCAGACCGAAGGCGGAAAAGGAATCATGAATGTGTTGGCCGCCGATAAACTGATGATGCAACCGAAACTTTATTCCACTTTTTTGCTTTGGTTAATCTCCGAACTCTATACAACGTTGCCCGAAGTGGGCGATCAGCCACTGCCTAAGCTGGTATTCTTCTTCGATGAGGCGCACATGCTCTTTGAGGGCACGTCAAAAGCCTTGATTGATAAGATTGAACAGGTGATACGCCTCATCCGAAGTAAGGGTGTGGGCATCTACTTAATCACCCAGAGTCCTACGGATATACCGCTTAGCATACTCGGACAGTTGGGCAATCGGGTGCAGCATGCGCTTCGTGCTTACACGCCAAAAGATCAGAAAGCGGTGAAAAGTGCTGCGGAAACATTCCGCACGAACCCTGCCTTTAAAACCGAAGAGGCTATTACAAACCTTGAAACCGGCGAGGCCTTGGTGTCGTTCTTGGATGAGAAAGGAGCGCCACAGATGGTTGAACGGGCTAAAATGCTGTTTCCATTGAGTCAGATTGGGGCCATCACGGACGAACAGCGCAAAGCTATTATCGCTCAATCGAGCTTGGGAAGAAAATACGACCAGCCCTTTGATCGTGAAAGTGCTTATGAACAACTCCTCAAAATGGAACAGCAGGCACAGCAAGAAACACCTGTAGAAGAAGAAAAGTTAGCACGAAAAGCCACAACAAGTAAGGGCAACAGCCTGTTCAGTAAAGTGTTGAAATCGGTCATCACCGCCCTCACAGCCACCTTTGCCTCGGTATTAGGAACGGCAGTTTCTAACCAGGTGACGGGTAAAAAATCGCGTTCTCGCAAGACAGCCACTGAGCGTGCTGTTAAAAATGCCACTTCGGCTGCTACTCGTACCATGACGCGTGAAATCACTCGCAGCATCTTGGGGAATATTGTAAAGTAGGTTGAGGTAGCTCTTTCAGTTTGCTCATCACTAAGTTTCAATGTGATTGTCATGATTCTGACATGTGATGGTCAGGTTATGTTATGTCTGGATTCGAGGTGTTATGCGAACAATGGCTTGAAAGATGATTTGAGATTTGATTCAATTATCTTGAAAGGAGCTAACAACAAAAGTCCCACTTTTCGCCTATTTTGTACCCTTTGAAAAGTGGGGTTGTGTCTCTTTTTCATTAACTTTGCCGTGATTTTTAATTTACAAACATGGTAAAAGAACAGTTTAACAAGCGCAATCCGCTGTGGTTCAAGCATTTTAACCGCAAAGGATATTCGCTCTTCGCTGCTCTTGGCAAAGAAGTTTTGATTAGTGTCCTCAGCGTAAGCACATTGACTTACGCCAAGGCCGATGGCGTAAGTGTGCGCCACGACTTGGAAGGAGACAGCCTTGCACGCCAGGAAGTGAAGCTCGAAGAGGTGGTCGTCACCGGCTCGCGCGCTCCGCTGACCGTCAGTCAGCAATCGAGAATGGTAACTGTACTGAGCCGAAAGGATATTGAATCGGCTCCGGTACAAAGTGTTAATGACCTATTGAAATTGGCAATAGGGGTAGATGTCCGCCAGAAAGGTCCGTTGGGCGCATTGACCGATGTGGGTATCCGTGGCGGAAACTCGGAGCAGGTCACCATTCTGTTGAATGGTATCAATATCTGCGATGCGCAAACCGCGCACAATGCGTTCGACATTCCCGTCGATTTGAGCGAAATTGAACGCATAGAAGTCTTGGAAGGTCCGGCAGGTAGGGTTTATGGCACATCTTCTTTGTTAGGTGCCATCAACATTGTCACCAAGGCGGCAGCCCGCACTTCACTCACAGCTCGCATGGAAAGTGGCTCGTATGGCTATCTCTCCACAGGTTTAAGAGGCAATATCGCCCGTGACCAGTGGAACAACCAGCTTTCCCTTTCGGCGACTCGAAGCGATGGTTATTCACGCAGCAAGGCAGGAAACCTGAATGCTGATTACCGTACGCTCAAGTCATTTTATCAAGGAAGCTATCAAGATAGTTGGGTTGATGTAAGGTGGCATGCCGGCATGAGCTTGAAAGATTTTGGATCAAACACGTTCTATGGCGTGAAATGGGACAATCAGTTTGAGCATACTTTCAAGACGTTCACAGCCATACAAGCCGAAAACAAGCAAGGTAAATTTCACCTTCGCCCGTCTGTTTATTGGAACCGAGGCATGGATAGGTTTGAGTTGTTTCGTGGAGAACCTGACAAATATCCCTTCAACTACCACCGTACCGACGTGTATGGCGTCAATCTGAATGCCTACTTTGATTGGGTTGGAGGTAGAACAGCCTTTGGTGCTGAACTGAGACACGAAGACTTGATGAGTGGAAACCTGGGGGAGAAGCTCGAGAACCCACAGCCCATTCATGGCACTGACCGTCAATACACCAACGGATTGCAGCGCACTAATACGCAATTTGTATTTGAACATAACGTGCTGCTCAATAGGTTTACCCTCTCGGCTGGCTTGATTGCCGTGAAAAACAGTCAGGCGAACATGAACATGCGTGTATATCCAGGGGTAGACATGAGCTACCGCATCGGTGATGCCTTTAAGCTCTATGCCTCGTACAACACCTCGCTGCGTATGCCATCCATGACGGAATTGTTCTATTCTGTAGGTGGTCACAAGGCCGACAAGCACCTTAAACCGGAAGAATTGTCCGCCCTCGAGGGAGGTATCAAGTTTGGCAACTCTTACATCAACGCCAAGGCAGCCGTGTATTACAATCATCACAAAAACCTGATAGACTGGATACAAGACGGTACACGCAATGAAAAAAATGAATTGGTGTGGAAGAGTGTCAACTTTGGCGTGATCAATTCGTTGGGTGTTGAGAGCAGTTTCGACTTTAATTTCTTGCGCATTTTGCCATCACAGCGTTTCTTGAAGAGCGTGTCTTTGGGATATTCGTTTATCAATCAAGACCACAAGGAGGAAAAAGGCATTGTTAGCAAATATGTCTTAGAATATCTCAAGCACAAGTTTGTGGCTGATGCACAGCTGCATCTCATTGGTAAATTGGATTTAGGCTTGTCTTGTCGTTATCTCAACCGAATGGGAAGCTACAAGGACAGAGAGGGAGTAGCCCTCTCGTACAAGCCTTATAGCGTGGTGGATGCGCGTCTGTCGTGGAACGAAAATAACTGGAAGGCGTACCTCAATGCCAACAACATCTTGAACAAGATCTACATGGACGCAGGCAATGTGCCACAACCAGGAATCTGGCTGGTGGCTGGTGCTGCCATCACGCTGTAGACTTTAACGGCTGTTATCATCAATATGACCATCACTACTGATGGTACATGGGCCGCACTACCAATATCTACAATCTCGCAAATGTGTTATTCACGCTGCGAGATTGTATGTTGAAAGTACTTTAATGAAGCCCATAGCATTCCTGCTATCAGATTTTATTTGGGACATTCAACCATAAAACACAGCTATTGTTGGTACAATCAAAAACTTGGGGGCTACCAATCGGTAACCCCCAACCAACACAAAAACTAAACTAGACTTAACTAAACTAATTAGAGATTTTCACAAACCTCCAGATAGTCGTTTGCAAATATAGTAAAGTTTTATAGAAAACCATAGAAAAAAACGTTTTTTTTATTTTAATAGATTCAACTTCATAATAGAGAGTGCCCATTTCTCTGGAATTACCGTGGTTAGGGGACACTCGCGCAATCTCTCGAGCAAGGTACTTTCATACTTTATGAGAAAACTTTACCCTGATGATGACCAAGGTGAAAACATGTCAAAGCATGGTAGTCACATGCTAATATAAGGTGCAATTGAGCCAGTGTAATAGACGGTCGTGCAAGCGGTGCATTCACGTGAAAATGGGCTTCACAGGATGCACAGTTACGAATATTTATGTTGACAAATGTGTCTTCTTATCGATTTTTTGTTATCTTTGTCACTAAACACTGTTCGCCGCTATGATTCTGTTAGCCTAATGTTTAGCTCTAGGTTTGCCGATTCAAAGTGTGGCAAAAAACGATTGAACGATGGAAAATCAGGAAAATAAAGAAGTGACAAGGTGGAGCAAACTCATGTTTGCCATCTTGAATATCCCAGGGGCCAAGGTTGATAGAGTTGAATTTTTAGTGGAGGCTTTGCGTCCTCATTGCACCGACGAGGAAATCAAAAAGGCTGCCTTGCAACGGCCGATTGATGTCGTTTCGGAAAAATTAATCGCAAAAATCGCTGATGATTACATCAACAAAGAGGCCAAGAGGGCGACCCTTGTTTCCACGGTAACAGGCATACCTGGTGGGGCAGCGGTGTTTGTTGCCATACCCGTTGATCTGGTGCAGTATTATTATCACACTTTGATTATTGCTCAAAAGTTGGCCTATCTATACGGCTATCCAGATCTGATGGGCAGAGATGGCAAGATGAAGGATTCAGCTTATGATTTATTGACCATCTTCTTAGGCGCGATGCTGGGGTCGGATGTTGCTAATCAAGCCGTAAAGCAGGTGGCACGTTCGATTTCCGAGGACATGGCGTCTCGTTTACCACAGGTCAATGTGCCTACCAATGTTTGGCTTCCCTTTGTAAAAAGCATGTCGAAATGGGTGCGTGGCAGAGTTACCAAAGGCTCTTTGACCAAGCGTTTGAGCAAGGTCGTCCCCGTGGTGGGTGGTGCTGTGGCCGGCTATTTAACCTACGCATCGTTCAAACCGAATGCTAAGCAGCTACAGAAGGTAATGGCCGAAGATGCGCTTTTGTTTAAAACTAGCGACGAATAATGAGGCTCGGACGGCATGTCAGGCTGGTGCGCTATTCAATTTTTGCTGTGAATGAAATGATGTAGACGTTTCTTTTCTTGCTGGTTCTGGGTTTGTTACAATTGTAAAATCCTTTTGCCGTTATGAAGTAGAAGTGCTGATTGAATATGATTTTTATTTAACAACATGCCGTTGAATCCTTGGCTTGTAGACAAACAGACACGATGCTGTGTGCAAATAAGCCAAATATGAGCAAGTTTTGTATATCATTCATTCATAGGTAATTACAGTCTTCTTTTGTCGTTTTCCCTCTCATTCCTTCACTATTTGAGGCCAAAAGCATTGAGTTAAGCCTGTAATATCCATGCTTTTGACGTGCAACAGCCTGTAAATTGCCCGTTAAAAGGATGTAGATGGAATGAATAACTCATTGCTTTTACATCAAAAGCTGTTTTTTTCTTACCTTCTCATCTCTTGTTTGCTCCCTCTTTGCCTATTGATTTTTTCTATATTGTAAGTTTTGATGAGCCGTTTTAAGGGCTATTTTCATGATAAAAAATGTACATTTTGTGCGTAATTACCTCGCTT